>Ga0255152_1000004_pt1 | contig 219444 bp, 250 predicted proteins | sample Atl_Yuk_RepC_8h_FD_183624 | JGI IMG/M metagenome (GOLD analysis project Ga0255152, IMG submission 183624) | Freshwater microbial communities from Altamaha River, Georgia, United States - Atl_Yuk_RepC_8h | ecosystem: Environmental > Aquatic > Freshwater > River | place: USA: Georgia | collected...
CATGTCGCGAGCAAACTCTTCGTAGGTCTTACCTTTTGAATTATGCTTAACATAAATCTCAGTAAGATTCTTTTTCATTTTTAAAATCTCTTCTGCTTGAATTTGAATATCTGTAGCTTGACCACGGGCGCCGCCGCTGGGTTGATGAATCATGTGACGAGCGTTTGGCAACATATAACGTTTACCTTCTGCTCCTGCTTGTGCTAACAAACTTCCCATTGAACAAGCCTGTCCCATAACGTAGGTAGCCACAGGGCATTTAATAAACTGCATTGTGTCATAAATGCTCATGCCTGCTGTAACAACACCACCTGGGCTATTAATAAACAGACTAATTTCTTTATCTGGATTTTCGCTTTCTAAAAATAATAGTTGTGCAACTACAATATTTGCCATGTGGTCTTCAACTTCACCTGTTAACATGACAATACGCTCTTTAAGTAATCTGCTATAGATATCGTATGCACGTTCGCCTTTTGATGTAGACTCAACTACCATTGGTACTAAACTCATTTATGCTTCCTTAATGTTAGAAATATTTTTTAGTTTAAGCTCTTCCATTAGGTCCGTCAACCATCGTAATACCTTTACATTTGGTTTATAACCCAGTTCGGCTAATCTTGTAATATCTGCTTCTGTATTTGCTACTGCTCCAACACGTGGCGGAACAACTATTTGTCTATGACTAATAATGTCTGCCAATTGTTTGATACTTACAGATTGGCCTGATCCTAAATTGAATACGTCTCCGTGTTCACCGTACTCTAGAACAATCATAAGACCTTTGATAACATCACTAACATGAACAAAGTCTCTGCGTTGATCACCACCGCCGTGTAACAACAACGGTTGATTGGTTTCCCAGGCAGAAATAAACTTTGGAATCACTAATGCGTTTTTGCCAAAGTCCATAAAGTCTCCGTACATGGTAAAAGGTCTTATTATTATTAATTCTGTATCCCCAACAAGACTCTGCACGTGAAGTGCCCATTCTGCAGACATCTTGCTCACAGCATAAGGATTGGTTGGCATCAATTGGCTATCTTCTCGTTGTTTGATTGTACCGTTGTTTCCATACACTGAGCTAGAACTTATATAAACAAATTTCCTTACACCCATAGTTTGGCATAAACTAAAAAATTTATGTGTTGCTGTTATGTTTACATTATAGTATTCAGCGTACTCATTCCAACTAGGATCAATCCTAGATCGATTGGCCATATGAACAACAACATCAACTTCTTTAAGATGTTCTTTTAAAACTGGAATATCTTCTGTTATATCGCAATAATGTATTTGATTATTGTGCGACCACCCTTCTCGAACACTTTGGTCCCATAAGAACGGAGGTTTATCAATCAATACCGTTTCGTCAAACATTTGTTTTAAGAATGGGGTAGCATTGCGTCCAAGAAACCCATTTGCTCCAGTGATCATTAATTTGCTCATATATTAATTTATTTGTCAATGACTTGATTTTTTAGTAATCTGAGCATATAATACATTCTCGGCGTTAAATACACTTTGTTAACCAAAAGTAAAAAAATGAGTACCCTACTATTAAATGCAGACATGCAACCAATTAGCCTACTTCCGCTATCTTGTGTAGATTGGCAGGAAGCCATTCGCTATATGGTTTTGGACAAGGCCGAAGTCCTTGAGTGGTATGACGACTGGATTGTTCATTCAGCTCGTTGGGAAACTAAAGTTCCTGCTGTACTAATGCTCAAGGAATATCAAAAGCCTAAGAACACAATGCGCTTATCTAAGCGTAATGTATTCTTGCGAGACCAATATACTTGCCAATACTGCGGTACAGAAGTAACAGATCAAACTGCTACTTTGGACCATGTACATCCTGTGTCAAAAGGAGGTAAGACCACTTGGGAAAACTCTACAACTGCATGTAAGCCTTGCAACTATAAAAAGGCTGCTCATGTAGGTAAGATGAAACCAAAATTGTCTCCATACAAACCCCACTTTTGGGATCTAGTTGAAAAGAGAAAACTAAAAGGTTTTCACTTACATCATCCAAGCTGGGCATCTTATTTGGGTGTTGAATGACTCCGATCAGTCTATCTCCAGCGGTTGTATGGAAAGGCCATTATTCTGGTGACCTAAGTGAGTTGGTTAAACGAGCTTCTCATAAACTCAAAACTGGATCACAACTTAATAACAGAGTAGAACGGGACGGAGGGATAAGTTCTTCCTCCGATCCCGATGCGCCTCACTACTGGGAAGAATCAAACGATTTTCTTGTTTGGGCGGGACCAATGATAGAAAAAGTTTGGGCTGAATGGCAACTTCCAAAATGTGACTTATCAATAAGCTCTAGTTGGGTTAACCTTCATCCTTTTAACGGATGGACTGACGAACACACTCACGGTAGTGTTCCGTTGGTCTGCGTTTTATATGTTGAACAACCTGCCAACGGTGGAAACTTAGAAATTTTTGATCCAATGTTTCATATTTGGAGCGGAAGTCTTAGAGTTGAGCTTCCTTGGAAAGAAGTTGAAGTCCAAACGGGAGATGTATTAATGTTCCCAGGTTGGATGCTACATAAAACTCAAAAAAACAACTCAAACGATGATCGGATCGTTATGAGTATAAACATTAGCCCAAATCCTCACACATTCCATAGAACATTTTAGGTTGACATCTGTATTTTCCTGTGTTATACTAGTAACATAGTAAACTTCGTATAGGGAGATATATGGATACACTTTTAATGTTATGGGTTTTGGCTTGGGGCAACAATGCTTATAATGAGTTGACAGAACCTCCGCCCGAAGTTATAATAACAAAGTTACCTGTATCGCCTGAATTGTATTACCCAGACCTCACAAATGAAGATATGTGGGACCCAAACTGGATCAACAAGAAAGTTTAAAATGCGTTATATATTAGCATCTTGGGATCGCGAAGGATTCGAATGTTTAGAAGACATTACTTCTAAGCATCCGGACATTTGGGAAAAAAACCAAATCATCGAAGTGCTCAAAGGCAACGAACTCCGAACAAATCCGTTGGCACAACAAATCGGACACATGACTCTTCGTGCTCGTTTCAATTCGCAACGTTGTTATGAAATCTATGTGTTCACCACAGAAGATGATATAGAATTTAAAGATGTAGAAGATTGGATGATTGCTGATCCACAAAGTTTAGTTAATTGGATTCGTGTTAATCACTATGCCAAAATCTACTCGGACTATCACCCCAACCACAAACCTGTAATTGTTTAAGGACTTATATGCGAACACAACCACAAGTTATTATTCAGCGTCTTGAAGCAGACAATAGCCGTCTAGCTAAAGAAGCTGTTATTGCTGATGCTATGACCGAAGGCTTAGATGAGTTCTTCGAAGGCGTAAAAATGGCGTTAGACAATCTTTATACATTTGGTGTTAAACAGGTCCCTACATCAGACAAAGATGGACAGGGACTAAGTTGGGATAACTTTAAACAACTGGCAGAGAGTTTATATCGTCGTGAGCTCACCGGTCATGCCGCACGTGATGCTATCCAATTGGCTATGGATGTGGCAACCAAAGATCAATGGAATGATTTTTATCGTCGTATTCTTATTAAAGATCTGCGCTGTGGTGTTAGCGAAAAGACCGTTAACTCTGTAGCAAAGAAACAAAAGAAATTAGAATATGCTGTGCCAGTATTTGAATGCCAGCTTAGCCACGATAGTGCTAATCACGAAAGCAAACTTACAGGTAAGAAAATTGTAGAGCGTAAGTTAGATGGTGTTCGTTGTTTAACGGTAATTGATTATGAACAACGCACCGTGACACAATATACACGTAATGGTAAAGTCCTTGAAAACTTTAAACACATTACCGATTATCTGCAAAATTATATTGACGAGTTTGGTCGTTCATATGTATTAGACGGCGAAATTATGAGCAATTCGTTTCAAGATTTAATGAAACAAGTTCATCGTAAAGACAATGTAAATGCGTCTGATGCTGTTCTCAATTTGTTTGATATTGTACCATTAGTGGAATTCAAACAAGGCAAGAGTACATTAGGTCAACGTCGTCGTAGTGCTTTCCTAAAAAATTGGGAAAACATCTTTAATGATTCGGGTTTTATAACCATTGTGCCTCAACGAGAATTCAATCTTGATGTGTTCACAGACGAAATTGATTTCAAAGACTACATGAAAGAAATGGTCGAGGCAGGCTATGAAGGCGTAATGATCAAAGATCCTGATGCCAAATATGAATGTAAACGTAGTACCTCTTGGCTTAAGATGAAACCGTTTATTGAAGTTAGTCTATCAGTTACGTCAGTAGAAGAAGGAACAGGACGTAATGTAGGCAAGTTAGGTGCTATTGTTTGTGAAGGTGTAGATGATGGTAAAAGGATTGTGGTCAATTGTGGTTCGGGTTTTACAGACGAACAAAGAGCAGAATTCTGGGAAGCTAAGGATACGCTCATTGGGCAGGTCGTGGAAGTCCGTGCAGATGCAGCGACTCGGAGCCAGGATAGCGAAGATACGTGGTCGCTACGTTTTCCACGATTCCTCCGGTTCCGTGGATTTACAAAAGGTGAAAAACTCTAAGATGCAAAAAGGTGCTATTAAAGATCTAATCTATGGTGGTTTGGAAGAGATCTTAAACAACAGAAACTACTACTATCACTCCAGTGTGGGTGCTGCCTACAGCCATTTAACCGAGGACGGTAAAGTGGCAGTCGTTGAGTTTATGGACTTGATGTCGTGGAAGATCAAAGAAGCCAACGAAGCAGATCTAGAACGTAGAGCCAAACAACAAGTATTAGATCAACTTAAAAAGAAAGATTAATGGACATAAAATTTTACTGCACCGATCCTGCCGTTGTAGAACATTTTTCTCCGCAGCCGGCAAATAAAGTTATACCACAATGGTATAAAGACCTGCCTGTTGACATTTTAGATCGTTGGGGGAAACTTGATGTGCCTAGTGCAAAACAATGTGTTCCTTTGCAGGATATGATTACCTCTGGGTATATTTTATTCAATAGTTTTGATATAGAATTATATCCTAATATGATCGAAGGGATTGAAGATTACAAAGTTCGAACACCATCTAGAGAACACGTAAGCAGTCATCCGCACAAACAATGTCCTGTTCACATTGACGGGAAAAAGAAAAACTATATTAAAATTGTAAACGAATGGCTTGTTCGGACGCCTCCGGGCTATAGCTGTTTGTTTATACAACCATTTTACCATTTTGAAGAAAACTTCAAATTGTTGCCTGCTATTGTTGATACAGATACATTTGATATTCCAGTTCAATTTCCGGGATATCTAACAGGTAAACATGAGTGCTATACTATCAAATCAGGTACTCCGTTAATGCAGGTTATTCCTTTTAAAAGAGAAGATTGGAATATGAGTGTTGAGCTTAAACAACCTCAAAAAAGTTTCTTAGAATTTTCTTTTTCAAATACTTATAGAAGTATTTTTCATCGTAAGAAACATTACAAATGACAATTAGCTACATTCCAAATTACACTATAGAAAACACTACTATCAGTGTAAACGAGAACGCATATAATACCATTCAATGCTATGCTGGCGGTGCTGAAATGCTTCGTGTTGCTAAAGATGGATTTTATGTTCGTGGAGTAAAAGTGCCACAGGATGATAAAGAAGCAGAAACCGTGTACAATGCATTCAAGGCATTTTTAATGTGGTCAGAACTTAATAGGAGATGATATGAGTGGACGTGGATTTATTGCAGAAGAACTGCCAACCGTTTGTGAAATGTGCGGAAAGATAGACGAATGTCGTCCCTATGGTCCAAACGATGAGCAAATTTGTTTTGAGTGTGCTATGAAAGACGAAGAAACAACTCAAAAGAAAATGGCTGCTTATATTTTCGGAGTTGAAGAATGATTAGACTAGTATTGGTATTTGCTTTTTTGGCAGCAGTCATCCATTTTACCATTACAACTTGGAGAAACATGACCGGAAAGGAACGTTGGTCGTTGACAAAAACTCTAGGTTATAGTATAATTGTTTCACTGCTAGCAATAGTGGTAATGATGTTTATCGTAGTTTTATTTTAAGGACACACACAATGAAGCGTATTGCAACTCTTTCTATCCTTGCCGCGGCTATTTTGGCCACTGGCTGTACTCGTATTGAAACTGGTGAAGTTGGTCTGCGGGTCGGCTTTGACAAACAAGTTAAGAATGATGAGCTCTTGCCTGGCAGTTTTAATCAAACCATTATTGGAGATGTTCTTACATTCCCGGTTAAGGATGTTAACGTCAAACTGGATGACATGACTCCTATTGCCAAAGATAACAGCACAATGAAAGACTTTGATGCTATTGTTATCTATAGTTTGAACCAAGCACAGGTAGCAGAACTTTACAATACAAAAAGCAAAGCATTTCACGTTAAACATGACGGTGATACTTATCTAATGTTTAATTACATTTACAATGCTGCTCGTAATGCTATCTACAAAGAAGCACGTAAGTATGAAGCATTGGACATGGCGGACAATCGTCAGCAAATGGAAACTGCTATTAAAGAACAAATCCAAAAAACTCTTGTAGAAGAAAAATTGGATGGTTCAATTACTATTACACAAGTTCTTGTTCGTAATGTTGTGCCAGCAGACTCCGTTGTAGAATCAGCCAATGCTCTTGTTCGTGCAAAGAATGAGTTCAAACAAAAAGAAGTTGAAGTGGCTACTGCTAAGAAAGAAGCAGAGCGTATGCAAGCTCTGAGCAATCAAGGCGCCCAATCAATTGCTTACATGAACGCACAGGCCGCACTTAATATCTCAGAAGGTATTAAGAACGGTAAGGTACAGACAATTGTTGTTCCTAGCAACATGACTGGTTTGATGATTAACAAGTAATGAAGATCTTCGGACGCTCAGGGGGCTACTACTTATTTTGGTGTAGTGCCCTCTACCTAGTGATAGGTATGCTAGATATATTTTTTATCGAAGCAGACCTATCACCGCAAATACAGATAGCATGGTTATCTGTTCTAGTTGCTCCCTTTGTGTTTCCACCCTGGGGGCGTTGGTTTAATTTAGATATAAATTGGGATAAGAAAATGTTCAATTTGTTTGGCAAAAAAGATAAAGGCAATGTTGTAGACTTTCCTAAACTGGTAGAGCCTACAGAACCTAAACCAGAACCCAAAAAAGAAGAACCTGCTAAGATTTTTTATCGCCTGGGCCTAACTGACAACAACCGTGTTAGTTTCCAAATGGGCTACAGCGAGATTACCATGAATAAGGCAGGTTGTCAACAAATGATTGATCAACTTGAATTCTTTAAAGGTCAACTCTACGACGACAACGACACAACCCCGCCCGATCCAGACGGCGGTGAACCAGTTCCAGTTCCAGAACAAAAGGCTGCGTGATGGTTATTGAAATCGTGATGTGGGGATTCCTATCAGCTTTTGGCTGGTGGGGAGCCAACCATTATGTAATTGAACCTTACTTTCCTCCACCTATCGAAAAAAAGAAAGAAGACAATGGGATCGATTCTAAGTGATATTTTTGATGATTGGAGAAACGATGCGTCTTATTACAAGCCGCAACATAAAAACTACAATCAGCCTGTAAAGATTATTAGGGTTCCGTGTTGTCACAATGACGATCAAGAACCTGTGTCTATCATTTGTCCAGACATGAAAAACGGGCCATGGATCGCCGGTGGTGCATGTCTACGCTGGTATCAAGGTCTTCCTGTAGGAGATGCTGATATTGATGTGTTCTGTTCATCTCCTGAACAGGCACAACAAATTATCGATGAGATTAAAAGCTACGGTCGTTATTCTACAAAATTTGAAAGTGAAAATGCCACCACGTTAAGCTATCATAGTAAAGATAGTAAGTATTGGACTTTACAGATCATTAAGCGTAGGTATTTTAAAAACTTACAAGAAGTTATTGATAATTTTGATATTAGTGTTTGTCAAATTGGCACAGGAGGTCAAGAGTGGTTAATGGGTAAAACTACTGCTCGAGATATTCGTGAGAAAAATCTAAGAATGAACATGCCATTGCAACCAGATGCTGCTAAACGTCTTGCAAAATATTGGACTTATGGTTATCGTCCTGTAGACGGTTTGCTTGATTCTGTTCGAAATAATCCTGTAGCAAAACAAGAATTCCAAGTAGATGGAGATTACGAAAATGCGTTCTGAACTAAGTTGGAGTGTACTAGATCCAAAACCGGTTCTATTGTATATTAGAAATTCTGACGAATATATATGTTATTGGAACGGCATTGCTATGACACATACTATGGCTATGAATATGGCTTTAGAACCGTTTGGTATCTTTGCTACTCCAGAAATGAAAACATCTATGGAACAGGACTATCGAAGAATCTATTATGCAGGAGGTTTCGATACTCGTGCTTGGGATTTTAAAGTTTCAGAAAGCCCAATATATCCATATGTAAAACGTTTAATGGCTGAACATATTAAAAAGACCATTGCTGAACAAAAACGTCCTATTGCAGAAGTATTAGGATGGTTTGATTATAGTAGGGCTCGAACAGATAATGATTGAAGATATATTTGCTATTTCAATATATAGAACAAAATATAAAGATAACATTGTTGAATTACAAAACAATGTTATCCCCCTTCTTGAGCCTGTCTTTGCTGAAACAATTAAAGACAATCAAGGTTCAATGAGGAACGGTGGATTATGCTCTTATAATGTTGTACGCAATTTACAATCAATGCCCGAACTACAAGGGTTATTAGAATTTTTAACAGAACATGTTAATGCATATTGGCAACATTTAAATTATTCAGGAAAACCTGCTATTGTTGAGATGTGGGCCAATCGATATGCTCCAGGGTCATTTATCGATACGCACAATCATAGTCCAGTTCCGTTAACATCAAGTTTTTATCTTAAGAAAAATAAAGATTCGGGCAATCTTGTTTTTGAACACCCAAATGAAGTAATACTTAAACATCAACCATATTCATTTAACAATAGAAGTTCATATCACCAGTTGTTTGATTACGAAGTGCCTGTTGAAGAAGGAGACCTTGTTATCTTTCCTTCATATCTAAGACACAAGACTATGCCCAATCAATCTACAGAAGATAGAATTATTATTGGTACAAACATATTCGCTGTATGATAAGAACTATTGAACCGGATATATTAATGCTCGATCCTGATCAGTGTATGGAATTTTATTCTGCACATAGAGAAGGGTTAAGAGAGTTTTTCATTAGTCAGATAGCCACTCACAAAGTACAAGGTGATGTTGCTGATTTAGGATGTGGTCCTGCAGACTATTCTTTTGCATTATCTAGAGAATTTAGAAACATTCATATTGATTGTTATGACGGTTCCCCTGCTATGATAGATCTTGCTAGAGAATTTGTTGTTGCAGATAATAGACAAATTACATTATACAACAAAATGTTTAGCGATATTGATAAAAAGTATGACTGGATTATATCTACAAATACTCTACATCATTTTCACAACCCAAATGATTTTTGGAACGTTGTAAAAAACATTTCGAAACCAGGATCGAATGTTTTTGTATTGGATCTAGCTCGACCCGACAGCGAAGATACAATTGAGTATTACATAAACACATTTTCTTTTTTAGATGGCGAGAAATTTAAAGAAGATTTTAGAAACTCTTTAAGAGCCGCTTTTACCAAAACCGAATTAGAAGAACAATTAAAACTAAATGGGCTGACAGGCCTATCTGTACAATCATTTTCATTCCCTTTGGAAGTGTTAATTGTACAAGGAAAGATTGACAACTAATAATAATTCACGTATAATGTAGTTAGAAAGGACACAAAGATGGACATGGATCAAGCAGCAGTTTTTTTGGCTGGATCAATTTTGACGGCTATAGGATTTTTAGTTATACTAGGAGCAATCTTAATTGCTAATAACCTTATAGCCAAGTACTGGAAGTCTTGGGGTTGGCATTGGATGCCGTGGTGGGCAGGCGAGCCTCAAAGATTTATGACTCAAGAAGAAGTAGAGAAAATTGCACCAACATTAAATGACACAAACGACATTAAGGTGAATAAATGATTACTCTAAAGCAATTTATGGAAACTTGTAACTATCGTATTACTGAAGGTAGTGAATACGGTTGGCAATGTTTTGGGCGTGATGCTTATCGCTTAGATTCTTGGAATGGCGATATTGAAGGACACACAATTACCATTGTGTTTGATACCAAAACACAGGTTGTCTATGAAGTAGAAGCATTTGACTATAAACGTGAACGTGCTTATCGTATGATCAATCTTGCGTTCAAACCTGCCTTTGATGCAGAAGTTGAGGATCGAGAAATCCTTGATATGGCTTGGGAAAAAGATGACGGTACACCCGTTAAGTATGTTGACATTGATGTAGATGAAGACTTTCTTGAAAAGGCCTATGCTATCTGCAACGATCAAGAATATGATACTCGTGTACAGGTTCAAGTAGAGTTCTCAGACGAAGAACTTTTAAATTACATGAAGATTGCTCACGAACGCGATATTACTTTTAATCAACTTGTAGAACAAGCATTAAAGGCTGCAATCGATCTTAATGCTTCTATTAAGAATCTTAGATTAGACTAACCAAGTATTCACTGCCTGTGTTCCTGCAAGTTCACAGCAGTGACTCCATAGGTCTCTTGGTGGTATTGTAAATAGATCTTCTGGGCCTGGAGCACGGGCAACTATCCAGCTAGAATCAATGGTCCACGGACCTTCACCGTCCATTTCCATTTCAAGTTGTCCTGGTGCCCAACTGCTTAGACCAATCATAACTCTAAACCATTTTGGTCTATCGCCATCGATGATCTTGTGAAACATATTCATTGAACTGGTCATTGACCAATGTGTTCCAATTCTTAAGGTATTGTCTGCTGTCCAGCTTGGGTCATGCAACATCCATACCGTGTTAACTCCAACTGGCCCACCCCAATATAAAGGAATGTCTTGTTCCAGAGATATTTCAATTGGTTTTATTATTTCATTAACGGTATGACCGGACGGTCTGTTAATGCACAAGCCCTGACTACCCTGATTTGTATCCTGGGTCAATAATATTACGGTTTGTTTAAATCTTGGGTCTGCCATTGCTGGCGGAGATATCAATAAATCTCCAGGGCGGTATTGAGTCATTGTTTAACTCCAATCAGGTAAAGGGCCTCCGTATTTTTTGCCTTTGATCTTTTTGCCTCTAACTTTAACACGTTCGCTGCCTACCTTGTGTGATTTGCCGCCTTCTCTTGATCTGTACCCTTGACTCTTGCATGAAGCAAGCTGGCTGGCTCCAAGGGCACTATCGGGCTTTCCCGATGTACATAAGGCACGCGATGCAGGTTCTTCTGCAACTGCTTCATCGTCTGTGCCACCTCCAAACATAACATCATCGTTGATTGGAAAATCTAAATCCATAAAACGCTCAGGTAATTGAGCTGTGCTGATAATCATTTCAAGCTCTTCTTCTGTTGGATGTACTTTCAAAAGAACTTTGGCAGCTTCATCGTGAGCATCGCCATTTTCCCAAATATTAATATCATAGTGTTCTTTGTAAAGTTCAGCCACGGCCTGCATGACCTTATGATAATCTGTGGTGAATATATTTTCTGTAATAATATCTTTTATTTTCATATTAAGCTACCTGAGCAACTGCGTAGATCGCGTTGACTAAAAGTGTTTTAGTATCTAGGTCAGTGGCTTCTGCATCAAGTCTATCTGCTCGAACTAGGTCTAACATTAGTTCTCGATATTCATCCGCTGATATACCACCCTGTTGATATTGGCCAGCAATTTCCAAGGCCATTTGAGCTCTTTGTGCTGCCCAACTTGGGCCATTGGCTGCTAGATGTTGTAGGTGTTCAAACATTAGAATCTCCCAAGGATACTAGCTGCGGCACGCTCTGCTTGTGCTGCCATTAGTTTCTTTTTAATTTCACAATAGACCTTAGAACCCTGTTGTGTCTGTGCTCGAGTAACCATGTCTCCTACGGTTTCCTGTAAGGGTTTGATAATGTTAATAACATCCTGATGTCTACGACCAGCGGATTGGCTGTATAATTCAAACCAACGTAGATCCTGTTGTATCTTTAGTACCTGTGGTAACTGCTCTTGAGAGCAGTCCAAACGATCAATGTCTGCACGAACATCGATTATTCTAGAACTTTGATTAGGATCCGAAAAACTAGGAATCATGCCTACTAGGCTTGAGCAGCCAGAAAGCATGAAAACACATACTAGAGCAATTAGTCTATTCATAAAAATATTTAGTTCTTAGGCTAGATTAAATGCTATGCTGACTCGCTGTTTATCTGTGCGGTTAACTCCTACCTTGTGTGTTAACCAACTAGGAAACATGATCAAAGTTCCTGTTTTTGGCTGTATATGATGGCTCTGACGTTGTGGCAGTAGATCTGCGGGCCATAGTCTAAGATGATCTACAGGGTTAGGGCTTTTAAAGGTTAAATTACCCTCATCACCATCTGCTTGATAATAGTAGCAGCCCGAAATAGCTCGTTCCGGATGTACATGATCGTACATGAAGTTTTTGGGCTCGTAGATATTGACCCAGCTGTCTGTGAGCCTAAAGGGTCTAACTGGATATTTGATAAAATTACACCAATCACGTAGACTTTCAAATATAGAGTCAGTTAGGTGGTTCATGCCCAGGTCCACAATATCGTTGGAGCCGTCAAATTTAAAGCTGGAACTAACTTCGTCGTCCCAGGGATTATCCTTGACTTCCAACTGGTCTAATGCTTGTTTGATCTGTGCCTGTACTCGATCTAGTTCTTCGCCCTCTAGTTCACGTACATAAACAGGAGCATAAAATAAGTGTAGTTTTTGTGATTTCATTTGAATACCAAGTAAGTTGAAAGAATGTATTTGGTTTGTCCGTCTTGGGGCATAAGCCCTGCATGAGGAAAATGCCAAGTGGGTGTGAATATACAGAGCCGACCTCGACGAGCAGCCACGGTCATGTTTTCCAAAGGAAACTCTGTGCCAGCGTCCGAATCGTTGAGATAAAACAAACAGGCCAAAAATCTAGATGAAGTTTCTAGGGTAGTATTATCAGCGTGTAGTTTAAACTCATGACGACCATTGGGTCTATAGCATTTGATTCTAAAACCCTCTAGGGCAAAGTCATAGGGCAAGATGTTTAGAGTGTCCCAATCACGCTTATAGTCACTGACCAAGGGTATGACCCTAGCTGAGAGTTGATCGCAGGTCTCAGTCCAATCATAGGCCCAGTGGCTGCTTTTCTTATAAAGATCCCAGGGATTACGAGCCTGAGGGTGGCGTGTAGAGTGTAGATCTAATTCAATTAATTTGGCCCACTCGCCCGGACGTTCCTTATGGAATCGAGCGCAGAGTTCAAAGGCCTTGACCATTTCATCGCAGAATTCTGGGTCAAGGGCAGCGTCAATGACCCGTATGTAGTTTTTGTCGTAGACTATTTCCATGCAGTATTTACTGCTGGGGCCTAGCTGCCAAATACGATTGTGAATGCTGTTTGTCTAAGGGCCAGGTTATCCACATAGGCCTTGGTAGTGGCCTGAAGGGGTTCTGTTACTGCTTCTGTTAGGCTAAGGGTACCCAGGGTAGTTATGTGTAGCCATTGGGGGTCTGTGTATTCTTGAGTTTCTAAAACAGCACCCTCTTGATAGGGCCCTGTTTCAAGCTCAAAGTTTAAGACATAGTCAGGGCCAGTGCCTTCAATGGTCACTGAGCTGCCCGAGCCCGAGGGTCTAGTTGTAACAGAGCCTATGCTGATCTCAGGTGCAGGGCCTGCGACATAGCCAGCTACCTGTTCACGCCCATCCGACCAGCGATATATGAGATTGCCCGTGGCTGTGTCTACTCTAAGACTTTCTATTTGCTGAGCTGCGGCCGAAGTTTGTACCACTTCTGTAGTGATCAGCTGTGCCCTAGGCGTTTGAGCAGTTTCATCGCTGACCAAGCCTGAGGTAGTCAAAGCCCAGGTTAGGCTAAGATTTTCAGCTGTGACAATGTTGTCTGTGGTTAATAGTTCAAGGGGAAACTGAGTGCCCAGAACTGATCTGCCCTTGCGAATGTTCTGTTGATAATGATCAAACCAAGCACGTGACCAATCAATTCTATTCTTATACTCTTCACGGTCTATGGTGATGCTGACAATGGTCTGTCCTAGCAGATCCGAGCTAGGCGGGTTAGCTGTGCGTATTTCCTTACTGGTAAATTTAAGCGCAACTTCTCGAATGGCTCTAGCATTGGCCCTAGTGGGTGTAACTCCTGAGCGTATCAAGGAGTCTGTGAGCACACGATGTTGATTTTTGGTAAGAGCCATACTAGTATTTAATTAAACCCAGCTGCGACTATGACTTCTAGATAATTCTGGGTATTTGATTTCAAAGAACACACGATTACGATCAGGCACAAAAAAGTCTATGTCGCCCCCAGGTTGTATACTGAGAAAGCCACCCCACGCTTGTACATCACGCCAAATCTGTTCAGGATCTAACCCATGTCGAAAGTGATGATATCTATAACAATGATCTGTGATCTGAATCGCCATCCTGTACTTATCCAAAATGGCCGAGCATAATTCTATAAGCCGCGAAGCGGCAGCGGTAGCGCCATAAATATCAAATGAGGAAATTGCTGTTAATTTTAACTCTAGGCCTAGAGGCATGCTCACAGCTTTGCCCACAGGGCCTTACAGAAGATCCACATAGAGTGTGTGTGCAGATAAGGATACAGGTATGAAACAACAGGTTTGGTATCTGGTGCATAAAGACACCCAAAGACGCTTAAAGTACTACAGGTCTCTTGCGGGTGCTCGTATAGCACAAAGAGCACGTAATCATAGACTGGGCTTTATTGAGCGTGTAGAGCGTGTAGAGATATGGGATAACTGGGAAGTGGAAAGGTGCAAAAATAAAGCGGGTCTTATCTTAGAAGCAACTTGGTGTATAGTAGAAGACACCGTGGACATTGAGGATTTATATGCAGAAGAATGATACGAAACTACAAGCATTACTAGCAAGTATAGTCTTAGTCTTGGTCTACTGGCTGTTTTGGATCATAACACATTAAATACTTGTATAACAACAAACAACTACGCAGGAGCGTGTATATGCGTAATCCAGAAGAAATTTCTAAATGGGTAAGAACAGAACTGGCTAGAGTAAATCCCTATACAGATAAACTTAGAGCACATCTTTGGGCAGTGGGTTTTCTAAGTTCAATTATAGCTAGTCTAATATGGGCAGACTCTAAGAACTTGACGAGTTTTAGACTGGCTGTGGCTGCTAAACTCAAAGAACAAGATAGACTATGACCTATAATGGCCCCGCTGTAGAATCAACGTGTACATATATGTAGTATAGGCCTAAAGGCCGAGGGAACTATATATACATTCTTACTGAAGGATAAGAATCAAAGATTCTTACTGAGCTGTAGACGTTGATTTTACTGGGGTTTTGCAGCTGGGTCAGTAAGTAGCAAAAAGTGTGATTTACTGAGCCTAGACTCGCGTACAGGCCCCGCTGCGTAGGGTGTGCGCAAGGAAAAAGTGCAGAAAAGTGTGATAAAGTGTGAAATTGTGTGGTATTTGAACTATGCCTCATAACCAATTCACCACGGTAGAGTCTACACTAAAAGATTCTAGCCTAGACTCTGCTCAAACGATTCAGAATCCACCATTTCTCAGGGAGAATCCACCGTGAATCCACCGTGAACTAGTGCTCTTAAACCAGTCTACGGTAGGCGCAAAGTGGCCCCGCTGCTGTAGATTGTGGTTGACATACTCACGTAATGACTATATAATATCGCATATGACACAAAGAGAAGTATTTGAATATAACAATGAAGAAGAAGCCGAAATGGCTCAGATTCATAGTCTACACATTAATCAGAACGCTATAGATTCTGTACAAGCAGAGTTGGCTCGTCAAAGATCACAGCCTAGTCTAGAGGAATGTGAAGACTGCGGTGAAGCTATTCCACAGGCTAGACAGCAAATGGTCCCAGGTTGTACACGCTGCGTATACTGCCAAGGCTTATTTGAGCGTCGTAGAGCTGGATACTAATAGGCCCCGCTGCTATACACACGTACATGTATGCAAAAGAAAAGACTATTATCTAAAAGCAGAGACTCTATGACCCTACCTGATGAACGTTATCGCGCTGTAGAGCAAACACAGCGTTTTCTAGAATCACTATTAGATTCTGCACAAACTCCCAGAGTACCCAAAAAGATCCGAGATTCAGCAAGAAGTCTGCTGCGCCACTATCCCTCACGTTGGGATCTAGATCGTGCAGCAGCAGCTAGTCCTGATGTTTTTATACGTAGACTTGATCCCTTGTACAAGATGGTCAAGACTCATGACATGCAGCAGCGTATGGCCGAGGATGTGGAAGAAGATCTACGTGAAGCTAAGAATAGAGGTGAACTATGACTAGGATAAAGATTGTTCAACCGGTGGAAGCGGACGGGGAAGTGGCTATGACTCCAGAAGAACTAGCACTAGCACAGGCTCGTCAACGTGCTGCGCTGGTGCCTAAATACGGGGAACCTGGCTGGAATCCTGATGCTCGCGACCCCGACACTGACACCTTACCCAATCAATAATTAATTCACGCATTAGCTCAGTTGGATAGAGCAACAGCCTTCTAAGCTGTGGGTCAGGGGTTCGAATCCCTTATGCGTGGCCAGTTAGGGCCTCTAGCTCATGTTGGTTAGAGCAGCGGACTCATAATCCGTTGGTGCCGTGTTCGACTCACGGGGGGCCCACCACTTGAGAAACCCTATAGTCAACTCAGCTATAGGGTTTTTTCTTGTCCAAACGGCTGTGATCGTGTACAATATGCATTTAAACAAGGACAGCAATGACAGCACTACAGCAAAAGTTCTACGCTGCGTTAGCCTCGCTACAGCAGCACACAAATTTAGATGACGAAGAACAGCAAGACGCAATTGCTGCACTCGCGCAGCTAATCGAGGATCACGTCAAATAACCCTAGGCCCTCTAGGGTCTTAGACAAAATTGGTTGACATTTTGGCGCAGAGATCGTACAATATACATATGTTGAAGGAGCGGCGAATGCGAGCAAAGAGATCAGATCGTAATCACATCATCTATGAACTACGTGTTAACGGTGAGAACTACATTGGTGTCACAGCCAAGACTGAATCAACTATTAATAAGAGTGTTCGCGCTCGTGCTGCCAAGCACTTCTATCGTGCCAAAACAGAAACTAAGAATTGGCTGCTTTGCTCAGCTCTACGCAAGCTCAACAGCAAAGAAGAAATTGAAATCATTGTTCACGAGATTGTTCGTGGCAAAGCCCTGGCCCATAAGCGCGAAGTAGAAATCCGCAGACTGGTAGGCCCTACACTAAACACAGACACACGAGGAGACTAACATGGACTTGACCGTAGAAATGTATCGTATAGATCGTCGCTGCAAAGCGGGCCGAGTACTAGTAATGAAGCAGGACTACACAGACGTGAGCTGGGCCCAAATGGAGCGCATGTACCCACGTCGTCCACGCTACATCGTAGAGTTTCACGAGACTTGGGTTACAAAGACTAACCTTATGACGGGCTTGCCCTATCAGGAACGTTACGATACCCCACATTGCTGTTCAGCAGCCAGCGAGACCTACTGGAGCATGTAGGGGTTGACAACTAGGAATTTTGGCAGTATAATACAGGCTTACAACGTTAAGGAGCGACCTATGACTAACCCAATCCCTTCTAGCAACATTTGGCACACACCCGCAGATCTCAACGAGCTGCAGGATATGATCAATCAGTTCACAGGCCAGGAAGCTGCGCTGGCTGCACACGTGATGATGTTGACCCTGAACACCTGCCACAAATTAGTCGATGAAGCTATCAAGGAGGCCGCATGAGGTACTGGGACGAACTGCTGCGCGAGCAGCGTAATGGTCTAACCGTGATCGTGGACAAGACCTGGGAAGACTGCTCTATTCGCGATCTCTTTGATGAAAGCTGCTGTGATGTAGAGGACCTGGAACGTAAGGTTAACAGGGGCGATTTGGATTGGTTTATGCTCAGAGCTCGCGTCATGTACAATGATCTGGAACTGGGCTCAGAGATCTGTGGAGGGTTCCTCTACGAAGATGCTCGCGATGTGCTGCGTGATGGTATGGCTGACGAGATGATCTGGCAAGCAGAGGAAGAAGCCAAACGACAATTACCCGGCCTTATTGAAGGGTTATTGCGTGTAGAGGTTGACAAATTGGCTGCGTGAGCATACAATAGAGACTTAGCAACAAAGGAGCGCGATATGCAGACACTTTTTAGCACAGCAGGCGACGGCTTGTGGAGCAACGTAGCAAAGCCTGTACACATTGTAGACATGCAACTTGCCTACATTAACGACGAGAGAGATTTTGGCGAGCTGCGTGTTTACTTTAACACTAAGTTTTGGGACGTTAACAAAGACGGTCTCATTTACACAGACAGCAACTTTATTGAAGAACTGCGCAATTTTTTAATTGCACAAGAACTAACTGACGACTGCGACTACAGCGAGCAAGGCATGCAGGGAGACAACTACGTTAGCTTAGACGTGGGAGAGGGCTTTATTGCTGCGTGGGATGCAAAGTTTAACTTGTTTGCATAAGCACAAAACGGGGGTTGACAACAGCCCCCGTTTATAGTACAATAGACACACATTAACACAAAGGAGCGTGAAATGGCTACTCGAAGCACTATTGCAATGGAGCAACCCGACGGTCGCGTAATGCAGATCTACTGCCACTGGGACGGTTACCTTGATCACAACGGAGAGATCCTTCAGGAGCACTATCGTGATCGCGCTAAGGTTTTGGCACTCATGTATCTGGGCGATATCAGCTCCTTAGCTCCTAGCATCGGAGAACCGCACGATTGGGACAACTGCCCTGAGGGTGTCTGCAACGCCTACGGACGCGATCGTGGCGAATCGGGCTGTGAAGCTCGTGTGTTCAAGGACTTTGAGGACTACAAGGCCAACCACCAGTACGAAGAATACGAGTATATCTTCCGTTCGGACGATCAGTGGTATGTTTCCGAATACAGCCGAGCCTACCGCGCACTTGAGCAGGTGCTGGCAGAAGCAGAAACCCTAGAGGATTAAGGGTTATTACTGAATGGGGTTGACAACAGCCTCATTTGGTAATATAATAGAGGTATGTTCAACAAATGCATAGGAGCGAAAATGCCAGCAGTAATTGAGATTCGTGAGGGTTCGTATAAGATCCGTGGCTCAGATGTGAGCATGGCCGGTAACCGTTTCGAACTAGTAGAGCAATACAAAGAAGGTGCTCAGGGTGGTTATGTAACCGTAGAAGGTGGCTCTGTACAGCCTGCTAACCCTGGCATTCCAGATCGTAAGATCCGTATTCGTTGCAGTTCAGCACAAAGTTACATGATTGTCGCCGGTGAAGTGCCAGCAATGCCCGCAGGTGATAAAAGTTTGGAGCAGATTAAAATTTCAGATAATGCCGTAGCACACGAAACGGACGAGCAGATCATCGAACGTCTTCGTAACCGTTTTGACGTGCTCAAAGATATGACCAAAGCAGTCAAAGAAGGTACCGTGCGAGCTATGATCGTCACAGGCCCTCCAGGCGTGGGCAAGAGCTTTGGTGTAGAAGAAGTACTAAGCAAGGACGATCTCTTTGATATGATGGGTCAGCGCAAGCCCAAATATGAGATTGTCAAAGGCGCAATGTCAGCAGTGGGTCTGTACAGCAAGCTCTATCACTACAGCGAAAAAGGCAATGTTATCGTGTTTGATGACTGCGACTCTGTGCTGTTGGATGACCTTAGCCTTAATATTTTGAAGGCTGCTCTGGACTCTAGCAAGAAGCGTACTATCTCTTGGAACACTGACAGCCGTGTTCTGCGTTCAGAAGGAGTGCCAGATCGCTTTGAATTTAAAGCAGGCGCTATCTTTATCACTAACATCAAGTTTGAGAATGTGCGTTCTAAGAAACTGCAGGATCACCTTGCCGCTCTTGAAAGCCGTTGCCACTACATTGATCTTCAAATGGACACAGATCGCGAAAAGGTCTTGCGCATTAAGCAGATCACCCAAGATGGCATGTTGGACAGCTACGAGTTTGAAGACTGCGTTAAGGATGAGATCATTGATTACATTCTTGAAAAACGAGCACAAATGCGTGAGCTGAGCCTGCGTACGGTACTCAAGGTAGCAGACCTGCGCAAGAGCTTTCCTACAAATTGGAAGAGCATGGCAGAAGTTACCGTTATGAAGCGAGGTGCCTAATGGAAGGCCCGTCTAAGACCTGTACTTGGATTGGGCCCGAGCAGGACCCTTTGAAGCACTGGCCCATTCATTACTGCGGGTGTCCTAGTGTTCAAGGGTCTAGCTACTGCGCTGATCACTACTGGAAGGTCTATGCTCGAGGCACTTCAGTTAACGGCCGTCGACGTGAACGTGCCATAGAGCAAGAGATTCAACAACTTAAACAAGCACAAGAGCTTGAGGAGTATGAAAATGAAAACTAACATCTTTACAATTGCCCTGCTGGCGCTTGTAATCGTATTCTTTTTTGCCGTAGGTCCTATCCTGGTAATTTGGAGTATGAATACACTATTCCCCGTGTTGGCCATTCCGTATACGTTTTGGACATGGTTAAGCGTGGTCTTGCTCGGCGCATTCTTTCGAGCAAATGTTTCCATTAAACGGAAAGATTGAGGTTGCTATTTTACAACAAGAATGCTACTATATTGACACGCTGTGGAACACAGCCATATAACATAAAGGAAAACACAGACATGAAACGTATCTCTAAAGACTCAAAGACTTTTAAGATTTTTACTGCACTACAAAATGGTGACAAACTAACTGCAAGCCAAGCTGAGAAGCGTTTTGGCGTAAAGAACCTGGCTGCTGAAGCAAGCCGTCTCCGCCAAGCTGGTTATGCTGTTTATGCTAACTCTCGCAAGGCAGGTAATGGTGTTACCGTTACTGAGTATGAACTAGGCCGTCCTTCACGCGAGATCGTTGCTCTAGGCTACTTAGCTCGTAACATGGGCATGACATTGGCTTAATAGGTCGCTCCACAAAACCAAGCCGATTCGCTCCCGGGGCGGTTTTGGAATAGGGTCCTAAGGGCCCTATTTTTTTGGCCGTTTGTTGCAAAAAAGCCACAGGCCGGCACTCTCCAAAATGGTTGACAGAACTGCTGTTTGATGGTATAATAGAGTTATTGTTAAGGAGCGATGATGAGCACATTTACAGCAGATCAAGTTTGGGGCCTAGCTGTTAGGGCTGATACACAGAATGGCGGCTACTGCAAAGAGCCTGTATTCGCTGCTACCGCTACACACGGGATCGATTACAATAACGTGATCAAACAAGCCAACAAGGTTCTGGTCAAGAACTGGCTCAGAGAGAATGCTCAGCCTACAGCAGAAGAGATCACTCTTGGCCAAGAGTATCGTAACTATTTCAAAACATTCACCCTCAAAGCACTCACTGGCAAGATCAATGACTTTGAGACCACAGCTATGAAGATTGCAGCCAAAGACGAGTTCACTGGCCGTGATATGTTGGACTTTGCTGTTGTCAGCTGTTTACCCAGCGTAGCTCGTCGTGATAAGGCCCAAACAGAGCTCAAGCGAGAGATCTATCAAAGCGAGCAACTCTCCGGCGCTGTAGGTGATGAGATCGTAGGGGAGATCGAAGTGATCCGCACACGATTCAACCCTGAATACAACAAGTATCGCATCACTGCTCGTATGGGTGAGAGCTTTATTGATTTTTGGTACAAGGATGATGTCAAAGGCACTATCCGTATCAAGGGCAAGATCAAGAATGTTCGTGGCGATAAAACAACACAGCTCAACTATGTTAAAAAAGTTGGTTGACAACTGCACCAAGAGGTGCTACAATAATGATACTGGGAAAGTAATTGTTTTAACTCTTTTTATTAGCGAGGTCTAGAATGGCAAAAGCACAAGACGTTTCCGTCCGTCAAGTTGGCCCTAAGGGTGCCAAAAAAGCAATCCGTCACGCAATTAAAATGCGTCGTCCTGTATTCCTGTGGGGCCCTCCAGGTATTGGTAAGTCCGATCTCGTGAAGCAGATCGGTGATGATTCCAACCGTGAGGTTATTGATGTGCGCCTAGCACTTTGGGAACCCACCGACATCAAAGGTATTCCGTATTACAACGCAGACCAGGGCAAGATGGTTTGGGCTCCTCCCGCAGAACTGCCCATTGACCCAGAGTCCACTGCTATCATCTTCTTGGATGAATTGAACTCTGCTCCTCCTGCTGTTCAGGCCGCGGCCTATCAGTTGGTGCTGAACCGTCGTGTTGGTACCTATGTTCTGCCTAAGGGTGTTGACGTAGTCGCCGCTGGTAACCGTGAAGGTGACCGTGGTGTTACCTATCGTATGCCTGCTCCGTTGGCTAACCGCTTCCTGCACTTGGAAATGAAGGTGGACTTTGATGACTGGCAAGATTGGGCTACCCTTAACAAGGTGCATCCTGAGGTTGTAGGTTATGTGGGTTTTGCCAAGCAAGACTTGTATGACTTCGATCCTAAGAGCCCTAGCAAGTCATTTGCTACTCCTCGTTCTTGGAGTTTCGTCAGCGACCTGTTAGGTGATGACGGTGTTGACGAAGATACTTTGTCTACATTGGTAAGTGGTGCTATTGGTGACGGCTTGGCTGTTAAGTTTATGGCTCACCGTAAGATTGCTGGCAAATTGCCTAAGGCAGAAGACATCCTTATTGGCAAGGTCAAGGACCTTCAGATCAAGGAAGTGTCAGCGATGTATTCTTTGACCGTTTCATTGTGCTACGAGTTGAAAGACCGTGCAGAGAAAAAGGTTAAAGATTGGGATGCTCAGGCAGACAACTTCTTCCGCTACATGATGGACAATTTCCCAACTGAGATTGTGGTCATGGGTGCTAAGACTGCTCTTACCAACTACGACTTGCCGTTGGACGCTACAAAGATGAAGAGCTTTGACGAGTTCCACAAGCGTTTTGGTAAGTATGTTTTGAAAGCGATGGAGAATTAAGACCTCGCCCATCGCCGGGCGGGGGCTCACCCAGGGCTTCCGCCCACCTTTTGGAGTGCCGGGCGGTGTTGTAAATACGCAACATCGTCCGGTTTCTTTTTGGTTGACAAACCCGGATCCTGGTGCTATAATATACACATACTAAGGAGAGCGACTAATGTCTACAAACATCGTTGATAAATTAACTACTGCACGGGTCGGTCTATTGCTCAAAGCACCGTTCTTTGGCAACATGGCAACTCGTATGCGTTTAGTCTGTGCTGACGACTGGTGCCCTACTGCGGCGACCAATGGCCGTGACTTTTATTACAACACAAAGTTCATCGAAAAACTTTCAGAGAAAAAACTAGAGTTCCTGTTTGGTCACGAGATCCTTCACTGCGTGTTTGATCACTTTGGCCGTGTAGGTAGCCGTGATCGTCAACTTTCTAACATCGCACAGGACTTTGCTGTAAACCAAATCCTTGTAGACGAGCGTATTGGTGAGAAGATCACTGAGGTTAAGATCTGTTATGATCCTAAGTTCCGTGGACTTGCTTGGGAAGAAATCTACGATATTCTGTATGAAAAAGCAGAGAAGATTCCTATGGATCAACTGATGAAAGAGTTGGGCGATCTGTTGGACGAGCACATTAAGGAACAAGAGGGTGCTGGCTCAGAAGATGACAAGACCAAAGACGGTAAGAGCAAGCCTAGCCTTAGCAAAGAAGAAGCAGAACGCATCAAGCAAGAGATCAAAGAAGCAATGATCCAAAGTGCCGCGGCCGCTGGTGCAGGCAAGACTCCTGCAGGCATTATGCGTATGATTAAGTCTATGACTGAGCCTAAGATGGACTGGCGTCAGTTGGTGCAACAAGAGATCCAAAGCATTGTTCGCAACGACTACTCCTTCCAGCGTGTTAATCGCAAGAGTATGCACTCAGGCGCAATCTTGCCAGGCATGAAAGAAGCAACTACCATTGACGTGGCTATTGCTGTTGACATGAGTGGTAGTATTGGTGAAGAAGATGCCAGCACATTCCTTTCGGAGATCAAAGGCATCATGGACCAATACGAGGACTTCAAGATCAACCTGTGGTGCTTTGACACAGAGATCTATAACCCACAAGAGATCACTCATGACAACTCACATGACTTGCTTGAGTATGAACCTCAAGGTGGCGGTGGCACAGACTTTGATGTCAACTTTACCTACATGGAAGAGAATGACATTCGCCCTAAGAAGTTCATTATGTTCACAGACGGCTATCCCTGTGGTAGTTGGGGTCCTGAGGACTACTGCGACACAATCTTTATCGTTAAGGGCAATACACAAGCAGAGGCGCCCTTTGGTCAAACGGTGATCTACGAAAAAGAGGCGGGCTAGGAGAGTGCCGGGGGGTGTGGCTAAAAAGCCACACTTCCACCAAAGGCCCCGCTGCTACACGTATGCACGTATATAGATTATGGTTGACAGATAGATAATTTGGCCTTATAATACATATACACAGACACAGAAAGGGGCGGTAAATGGAACTAGTAATTGCATTTGTCCTTGGGCTCATAGTAATGGACTTAATGTGGGCCTGGCGCTTGGGCATCCCTCAGATGCTTTGGGCACGTTGGAAGTATCGCAAAGTCCTTAAACAAATGTCAGAACAGGAGCAATCATGAAAGTATTCATCGCAGGTACAATCTTTGGTCTCGTAGTGGCTACCGTAGGATTATCGGGCATCGCTAAGATCTTCGATAATGGGGTTGCCAAAGTCCAGGAAGTATCTAAAGAAGCTGCGAAGTAATGCCTAGATACACGTTCTGGCGCAATTCTATAATCTGCGAAGTCTACGAACTTGAAGCAGGTTCAGAAGAGGAAGCACGTGAAAAGCTCATGAATGGAGAAGTGGACCCAATGACCGAAGAATGGGTTGATTGGGCCACTGACAACTTCGAGCTGGAAGACGTGGAAGATGAATTGGTAACATTCTTAAAATCAAAGGAAACAACATGACTTTTGGTATGATCGTTGAAGATCCCTTTTATGATGAAGATGGTGTACTCATTGACGAGGATGCTGATTGGGAAGATGTTGCAGACCCGGGCGACCTAGTCTACAACGAAGACATCGGCGAATGGTTGGACAAAGAGCTAGCTGCTCACGATCGCACCTACAGCCCATTCGATACAATCAACAGCTAACGTACATCATTTTGGTTGACAACTTGGCTTTTTGGTGTTAAACTATAGGCATAGTGAAAGGAGCCAGCTGTGAATCAAAATGAATTTGAATACCTGAAGCGAGCCGTTGATGCATTGGGATCGTCAGAGACAACTCCGATGGCCCGTGTCAAGATCTTAAGGACGATGGAGCAGATCGCCGGACGCTGTGCCGTGGTGATCGAGAGGGAGTTCCAAGACCGCGTAGATCAGAACTTGGCCAATGCACATTTGGTTGACCTTTTGAGAAAATGATTGTATAATTTTAACACTAACTTAAGGAGCGAATATGCCTAATTGGTGCAACAACAACTTGACGCTGGAGCATGATGATCCAGCAATGATTACCCGTGCTAAAGAAGCACTTGATCGTGGAGAGTTCCTGCAGGAGTTTATTCCTGTGCCCAAAGAACTCACAGAGACCATGGCAGGATCCTACGGGGATGATGCCAAACAAAAGGATCTGGAAGCACAGATGAAAGCCAATGTGGCCAAATATGGCTACAGCAACTGGTATGACTTCTGCGTGGGTGAATGGGGAACCAAATGGGATGTAGGCGGTGATGGACAAAGCGACATCCACCCAGACGGTAAGAGTCTATTCACTTCTTTTGATTCAGCATGGTCACCACCCGTGAATGCTTATCAGAAGTTGGAACAACTTGGCTTCCGTGTGAACGCAATGTTCTACGAATCCGGTATGGCATTTGCTGGTATTTACGAAGATGGCAACTGCGAGGACTTTAGCCTAGAAGGCATGAGTGCCGATGAGATCGAGCAGAACTATCCAGAGTTGGACGAAGCATTCTGCATCGCCGAGGCTATCCGTGAATTCCAGGAAGAGGACGAAGAGCTCACAGAGTGGATCAAGGATGGTGTTGAGCAGAACAAGAAACTAGGACTTGTTTCAGAATGATGCACATTGTTAAACTCGACAAGAGATACGATGGTTATGGAAGATTTAGCCATCGTGTCGAGTTTATCAGTTATGGCGCAGGTGCGAGGCTTACAGATCAAAAGAATTGGATTAAGTCTCGCAACTACTTGTGGACGCAATTCGGTCCGAGTGCCGAATTGCACCTAGCTCGCCCAGAGTTATTCGATGGGGTCCAACCAAAATGGGCCTGGGATGATTCTAAGAGTGCTATATATTTGAAAGACGAATCTTACACAATGTTCGTTTTGAAATGGGAGTCATGGCAAAATGCCTAGAGAGTTTAACTTCAGTTTTCACGTGGTCTGCGCCGGGGACGGCAAGGCAGACGTGGGCCGAGTCGAAGAAATGATCGATTTGGCCATGCAGGATCTGGTCTACGACGACGAGTTCATCGCCGCCTTGGACGAGAAGGACAGCGTTACTATTCAAGTAATTCCGCAATTTGGACAAACAAATGGTTGACAAACTTGAATAGTGATGCTACATTATTAACATGCCCAATAGGCATATCTTTAACACACACACTTTTTGGAGAACTTTAAAATGGCTACAGATAAGAAATTTGCGGTTGCTGGTGTTTCGACACTGGAAGGTAAGACCAAGCTTCGTTTCGCTAACGATGTTATGCGCATCAAGATCTTGGCAAAGAACGGTCACAAGGATGTTGAGCTCGTTGAGCTGCCATCAGAGATGACCAAGGCTGAGGCTGTACAACACCTCAAGAGCGTTGGTTTCGGCTCAGGCAATGCTGCTGTACAAGCTGCGATCGCCTACGCTGAGAAGAAGAATCCAGCCCCTAAAGCTGTTAAGACTACTGCCGCGAAGGCAGAGGCTGTTACCGCTTAAATCCGATTCGCTCCCGGTAGCGGTAACCTTGGGCCCTAGTATGCACACGTATACTAGGGCGTTTTTTTTGACTTCGGTTGACAACTGGATTAACTGATCATATAATAGTATTAACGAATTGGAGCACAGGAGCTTAAATACACACATGAGCAAATTAGAATACCTTGCAAGACCTCTGGTAGCATTCGATGCTTATAACAAAGATCATAGGCGCTACTACGCAGAGTTCCTAGAATACGGTGGATGGGGGCGATGTCCAGTTCGCTTTATTTGTCCCAGTGATTCCGGTTCAGATCTAACACTAATGATCAAGAACCACCTAACTGAATACTACATTGATCGCGAGTTTGGGGGCGGCAAACTGCAACAGCTCAAAAGCGAAGAACTCAGCGAAACCGCAGACGAAATGTATCGAAGAGCAGGGAAACTTCGTAAGGAAGCAGCCGCCCTGTTGAATCCCAGGAGAACCTAATGAGCGACCTTGATGTAACCATGATCATCCTTTACGGCCTTGGCCTACTTTCAGGCTGGTGGGCATCTAAGATCTTTCATCTGCACCTACTACGCAGCATCCTGAAGGATCTTGGGGTGAGTCAGCAGGATCTACTCGCACTCCTTAACCGATCAGAAGAAGAATCATCCGATGATCCCGAGCTGGATCAGATCGATATCAAAGTTGAGAAGCATAGTAACACACTCTATGCGTTTCGTAAAGACAACGATCAGTTCCTAGGGCAGGGCAACAGCAAGGAGCAGCTGATCGAAGCCATGGCGCAGCGTATGAAGAATGTAAGGTTGATCGTGGTTGAGGGCCGTGAATACATGGAGTCCAAAACGGTTGACACGACCGCGGTTTGAGCTTACAATTGAGTTATGAAAATTACAGAACTCCAGAACCTATACCGCGCAGGCCAGATCATCCGCAAGGCAGATCACGCAGACAAGTTGGACATCCAATTGGATCCCACAATGACTCGCGAGCTGTTTCGACAAGAAGTTGGCCGTGTTTACTTCATCGTAGTCAACGGTGAAATCAAGAAGATTGGCGGCTCACAGGCCAAGGGCGGACTCAAGGGAACCTTAGGGGCCTACTTCACTGGTTTTGCCAAGGGCATGAGCGCCAGGACCTATTGCGTATGGAACTTCATGCGCCAGCAGATCGATCAAGGGCACACGGTTGAGATCTATGTTACATTTGCTCCCCTGGTTGAAGCAACCATTCCAGGTCCCCTGGGACATGTAACCGTACACATTCCTGTAGACTATCATACCATTGAGAAGAGCTACGTGGATCACTTCGTGCTGGTCGAGAGCAAGCATCCTTACTTGAACATGCAGGAAAGTGCGGGCCGTTGGGAAGATACGGGGCTTTTAGAAGGCTATCACGGGCTTTGGGTTCCACAACAAGAAACCCTAGCAGCCTAAGGGTTATTCAAAAAAGTGGTTGACAACAGCCTCTAGATCGCATATAATACAAGCTCAACAAACAACTTAGGAGCGAAACATGGAAGCACAAGCACGTGAGTATTTTGTCCGTCGTCTTAACGAAGTAGCACAAGAAAAAGTGCAGGCCAAAGCAGTAGAACTTTACGGCGCAAGTGGCCGTCCAGAACAGCCTACTTGGGGCATGGTGTTTGAGGGCATTAAATCCGGCGAGATTACCCTTAAAGCAGACAAGGTGGACTATACGGGTCCTTACCTCAACCCTACGGACGTGGAGTGGCCTGCTATGGAAGCCAAAAAGGCAGAGCTGGAAGCATATCGCAAGTTGGTAGCCGCTGAGAAGCAACGGGCTATGGACGCTGTCTATTTGGACGAGAGCGCACAAGAAGCCCTTAAGGCTTTTGAAGCAATTTAAACAACAAAAGCCCTACACTCCGTAGGGCTTTTTCTTGACCTTTTGGCACTTTGGACATATAATACACTTACACAGAAGGAGAAGTGTATGAGAGTAGAAGTCAAAAGCCTATACAGAGTTCAATGCACAGAGTATGAAAGAGGCTATGGTCAAAGGGACATGGGTGTGGTGTTCTTTGACACAGAAGAAGAAGCCAAGCAGTTCTGCCTAGAATACGCCTCGGGTGATAGCGAATGCTACTTCCGAGCAAGCTACGAAAAGATCAACTAATTCTAGAAAGCCTAAAATGAAAAGCAAAGACACACAGATCTACAAGAACATTGGCTCTATCCAGGCAGTACAGGGTGACGAAGGCCGCTACTACTTCTACACTCACTTTGCTACAGGTAACACCTGCGACGAAGACACTATCAAAGGTGCCAAAGAGATGTTGGATTGGGAAGAAAAGAACCATCAAGAAGTACAGGCTGCGATCCGTGTGCTTCAGGGTCGAGGTTACAGAGTATTCAAAGAGGTTTGTTAATGGGATGGGTAGTCTACGATGCTCGTACGGGGCACATGCAAAAGTATTACAAGCTGGCCCGTACAGCCAAGAGTATCGTCACGCAGCACAACACAGAACGAATCTATGAGGACTGGATCTATCGTCCTCAGAGCACTTGGGCCTGCTGCTCCTATGCAGACTACGAAGGGATCTTAATGGGTCTGCGTGGGGAAGCGTTTAAGATGTGGCAGTTTGTTAAGAATAACCCGCAGAGCTAAAGGGTCTTTCTTTTTGGTTGACCTTTGGGCCTTTTGGTGCTATACTATAGGTATAGTAAGGAGCGTGAAATGATAACAGAAAAACAACGTGTTGTAAATGCCCTAAAGGGTTGGCAGTTCATCCGTGGAACCCATGGTTGCTTGTATGATCGTGGCTCAGCAGATTCCTACTACGGCCGTCCACGTCAACCTCACTACGGTGGAGTGGGAGGCGATTCCGGCCGCCGAGTCTCGGTCAACGATGCTGCATCCGTGGCCGAATACTTGGCAGGCTACGACTACAACGAGCGTTATGGAGACAAAAAGAACTATGATTAATCATGGCCTACAATGGCTGGGCACAGCCGCTCTGATCTCTATGTATATTGTGATGAGCTTCTTTCCTGAGCGATATCCGCTGAATATCCTCTTAGGATTACTGGGAGGTCTATGCTATTTTGCGTGGTCGTATCGTGTGGCAAATAAGCCACAGATGATCGTTAACTTCGCAGGAATAGCCGTGTGTGCCGCAGGGTTATTTCGTTATTTTGATTGACACTCAGGCACTTTGGCTATACAATTAACACATACGCTAAACAACTAGGAGCAGAAAATGGTTACACAAGCACAGGCAATGTTTGTATTTGTAGTAGGACTACTAATCACAATGTTGGGCACAGGTGGTGTAGAAGCCAGCATCTCTAACCTAGAACTTCTACAAGGTCTAGCAGTGGCCATCACTGGCCTAGGCTGTATGGGCTGTGGTGTGCTCATGCTTAGGCAAGCCGAGGACTAATATGGAAGCCCTAGTTGAAACAACTGGGGGCCAGTTCCCCGCGCACACATATCTACTAGACGGTACTACCCTAGTAGCCTATGTAAAGGTCAACGAAACTACGCCCGTCTATTTCAAAAGCGGTATCAAGGGCTTTGATAAGCGTGGTAGGCAGTTCGTTAAGGGTAACATCAACTTATTCAAAGTAAAGGCAACTAATGACACAAGATCTGTCCAAGGCTCAAAAGGCCAAGTCTACTCAGTCAACGACGCAGAGAAAACCTGTACCTGTCCAGGATTTACATTTAGAGGTACCTGCAAACACTTGGGCTAACATGATAAAGGTATTGATGCAATGAGCATACAACTACACGGACTGACCCGCCAGCAGTATCAGATCGCTGACATGATCTGGAGCTGTGAATCACAAGAGGATGTTCAACGCTTGATCAATAACCTGCCCGCAGAGTATAAGAAGGACGCTGTGGTCATACACGATCTAATGATAGCAGCAGTCATGGACCAACATATGGAGATCACTGAAGATGTTCGTGCGCTTATTCATAGTATTGCTAGCCGCTAGCTTAACAGCCTGCACAGCCTTTAGGGATCCACGTGATGCTGCGTGGGATCCTAGGCAGGATCAAGGTCGTTACCTTCACGAACAGATTCCAAATTGGCAGCATGAAGCCCTCAGAGTCTGTGGTGGTGGTGACCGAGTGAGGAGACCTGGTATGACCGATCGGTGTTGATGGTCGGTCGGTGGTCGGTGGTGAGGGGTAACATATGTTAGTAAGTACTAACAAGCTAGTAAGGGGTAGCAAATCACCACCCTGAAAAGAAAAGTACTGCCCTTAAAAATTTTGCGCGGCCAATTTTTTCCCCTGTAGACCCATTTTGCTGTAAATACACTCATGAAAGATCAAATTGAACGTAACGGGCGACTCTATGAGTACTCAGCCACTGACGATTGTTGGTATCCTGTGCCCACTGAAGACCAGTATGATTTTCAACGTTTTGTTATTTTTATCAGCACAATTCTAGTTATTTGTTATCTAGCCTATGCAACACTCACATAATTATATTGGCCCACATTGGCGTAGTAGTCTGCCATTTTACCCATGGACCATACTTGCTCGTAGGCCCGAATTTGTCGCTGATCCCTTGTTGAATCAAAAGAGCTCATGGGAGTTCAAGCCCGATCCTGTTATACATCCTAAACTATGATAGAATACGCTGTACTCACACGGGATCCTGATTTTTTGAAGTTTGCGGAATTTATACAAGCACACAATCTCAGCCACGAAATACATCTTAATCGTACTCGTGTACACCTAGTTGAAAACTCTAGTCTACACCTAGAGTTTTTATTGAGATTTCCCAGTGCTTTTCCCATAACCACTTTCACGGAGTCGCTATGACTGAACCTAGAATAATACCTAATTTATTAGGCCCCAGCACATTTGAATATGCACAATCACGTTTTACGGATCTAGGCATACACTGGTACTACATGCCCGTGACCAGCTGTGAAAAAGATCAAATGCAGTATGCAGGCAGCTTTAGTCATTTGATCTATAAAAATGGAGAACCCATTAGTCCCTTATGGGATCTTAGTCTACAGATACTCTTAGCTGCCTGTGATCATCACGGTGAACGACTAGCAGAAATTGCTCGTGTTAGACTGGGCTTTTGTACTCGTACACCCTATGCTGTGGAGCATACACCGCATCAAGATTTTCAAGGACCGCATCGTACGGGCATATATTACCCTATTACCGCTGACGGCCCTACTACTATCTACGCAGAGAAAACAGAACAACTTGATGGTGCGTATACTCTGTTGGCTAGTCAACAGCCTAGGGCTAACCTTTGGATGGACTTTGACGGCGAACATTTTCACAGCAGCACTACTCCCGTAGATCACGAAAATCGCTTGGTTTTGACCCTAAACTACAGAATACAAGAATAATGTCGTAAATACAAGATATGCTTCTAGTGTATCTTGAACCTTTTGTTCGTGAGCAAGAGGACCTACTACAATCCTGGCGGGATCTAGTACACTATTGGCCTCGTAGTTATGCGCACACAGATGCTTATAACTCTGCTATACCTACAGATTGGTGGCTCTTGTTTAGGGATGCTCGTTACTCTAGTATATGGTTGATCAAATACCCTGAACACTCAAGAATTATGCTGACCTTATTCGACTAAAAAATCTTGCGCTTGGCGCTTCGCGCTAAAAAATTGCGCTGCGGCTTCGCCGATCTTGATAAATATTCGAAACAGGAGCAATCATGCCACAGGCCTATAAAATCATGGCACGTAACACTAGAACAGGTGTCAGAATACAAAAACAATTTCTAGATGGAGCCACCGTCACAAACTATGATATGGCTCTAGAACACGCTCAAGATCTAGCTCAGCGTCAAAGTTCACGCAGTCGCGAAACTTGGGTGGGCGAAGTAGAAATCTACACCGTGGGCAACAAGCCCGGTCAGTGATACATATAGTTCACTGAATCTTCATTTTCCCTAAATGTCTCGGCCCCGTTTTTATGATGAAAACGTCGGGCCATTTCTGTCTTTGGACTTAGAGTAACAAAGGTCTTGACTTCGGGGCTGTTTTCTTTGATGTCTGCCTGTGCTTGTGTGATCAACTCACGACCTGCACCTGCGGCATAGCTCCAAATGGTATAGAACACAGCAGTGGTAGAGTTTACTGCTAGATTGGCTAGATCATCAACATTCTTAGGAATGTCTGCTAGAAACTTAACACAGGTCACAGCCAAAGGACGGTTTTCTTCATCTTTGAGTACATAGACCTTGCCGTGTTCGTCAACTCGAAAGTCCGCAGGAATTTCTGGACGCACAGGATCGTCTTTGAGTAGGCTCAATAGTTCTTCGTTGATGGTGGTGATTTTTTCTAGCATGATGTTAATGATTATATAACATTACTTATCATCTTGTCAATAAAACTAGCAGATAATGTTTTACCAGATAAGTATGCTTATGACAGAACCGAGATTATTCATTACCGGCGATAGCTTTGCCATATTTCCCAAAGATCCTGATCCAGTGAAAAATTGGGGACTGCTCTTAGCTGACCTGTTGGGTCAGGAATTAGGACAGACCCTACAGGTGGTCAATAACAGCCTTATGGGCTGTGCTCAAGATTGGAATTGGCTGAGTCTTCAAAATTGGTACGAACATACAATCACAGAACATGACTATGTGGTCATAGCTCTAACTCATCCTAGCCGTCAGTGGTTCTTTGAAAACAGCCCTGAAATTGCCAATGCTAATCTAATTGATCTAGATCGTTGGGTCACTCGAGAGCAGGCCAAGACCGTAGAGCTGTTTATCAAATACATGCAACGTCCTAGTTTAGATCTAATAGCAGTTCAAAATCGTTTGGCCTATTTGGCCTATATGACTAGACTTAAGGGTCTAAGGCCGCCTGTGATTATGAAATGTTTTACACAGGAATTTGGACAGGCCAATACGTGGCCAGATCTTAAGATTGCTCAGGGTGATCTAATGAACATACAACGTTATGAGTTTGAGGACATAGACATAGATATTCGTTCGGATTTTTGGAAAGGACTAGACAGCAGGTACAATCATCTGTGTAGATCCAATCACACCATCCTAGCTCAAAAGGTCTTTGACACCCTAACCAAAGGCGCAGAGTTAGATCTTACCACAGGGTTTATTCAAGGTCTGCTTAAAAACAATACTCTTGATGACCTAGACTTTGTTCAACGAGAATTGGATTATCCTACGTTTCTAAAAAATCGTGAAAAGCTCAAAAAGAGCCGTGGTCCAATACTGCCGTGGAAAACCAGAGTTAATATCCAAACCGGACAGGATGATGCTTGACACCTGCTGTTAATCTTAGTATAATACATAGACAAGGAGACCACAATGTTTGATTCAATTACAACTTATCGTTCAGCTGAAGCTATCAATAGTGCCATGGCCAGTGTTTATAAACACATGGGTCTAGCAGTATTGACCAGTATGATCGTTTCATTGTTTGTAGGAACCAATCCTGCACTATTGGCCTTTTTCTTTACAGGCTTTATAAAATGGATTGTTATATTTGCACCGCTGGTAGCTATTATTGCTCTTAGTATGAATATGGATTCTATGAGCAAGGGCACAGCACAACTAGCTCTACATGGCTTTGCCGCGCTAATGGGCTTGAGCTTTGCTACTATCTTTGCTGTCTACACTATGGGCAGTATTTTTTCAGCTTTTATGAGTGCCGCAGTATTGTTTGGCGTTATGAGCTTTTATGGTTATTTTACCAAGAAGAGTTTAGATAGCCTAGGCCAGTTTATGTTCATAGGCCTAATTGCCATTATCATTGCTAGTCTAATCAATATCTTTATTGGCAGCACCTTAATGCAAATGGTTATTTCGGCTATTGCTGTTATTATCTTTCTAGGCCTTACTGCCTACGACACACAAAAGATTCGAGAAATGGTCAGCTATGATACAGCGGAAGGCAATGCTGAAATTGTTGGCGCACTAACTCTGTATCTTGATTTTATTAATCTTTTCCTAAATCTTCTACAACTATTTGGCGGTAGAAAAGATTGAACGAATATGTTTTATTCCCTACAATAGTTAGGGAATACGATTTCAGCAAGGACCCAGATTTTCATGTCCTTGCTGATTTTGTTTCTAAACAAAAAACAGAACCACATAGACTAGTAGGCTGGGCAGAAAGCAGTTACGGTGTAGGCCGTAGTCTTTTTGATAATTTTATTCTCAAAGGCATACGACAAAAACTACAGGCCGCTGTTGATGCATATATCATTGAACTTGGTATAGCACCAGTTAAAATAACCAATAGTTGGTTTAATAAACTAGGTCAACATCAACGTGTAGAAACTCATAGACATGAATTAAGTGTTGTGTCAGGAGCATTCTATGTTCATGCAGATCCCGGTAGTGTGGGACTAAAATTATTCAGTCCTTTGGCACAACTTCGTATGTACGAACAGATTGTAAATCACAATGCTGTTAATGCTAATTTTATTGAAATGGAATGTTGTACAGGTCAGCTAATTTTATTTCCTAGCTGGATAGAACACGGAACCGATAATAATCAAACCGATAGTAGAATTACGGTTAGTTTTAATACAGAATATTGTTAGTCTGTTCTAGACTAAGTTCTTGATCTTCTAATTCACGAATCTTTTCAGTAATCTCGTCAATAAGACCTAGGTTACGTAGAATCTTAAAAACTAGATTTTCCACAGACCATTCTCCGGCACGCTCAAGTCCGGCCTTTCTCATAGTAGTAATTTTTTCTTTTACTGCTCTAAGTTTTTCTAGATCCTTAGAAACCATCGCTTCTTCAATGGCTTTCATTATACCATCTTTCTTTGCTTCCACGGCAGCATCGTCTACTTCCGGCTTGACCTTCTTTGGTTCTACCAGCCATTGACCTTTAGCTATGCTATACACTCCTGTGCTGTGGTGCGGCTCATCTTCTCCTTGAACATAACATTCAACTGGAAGACCTTTGATAGTGATAGTGTGTTGTTCTGCCCAAAGTGCCTTTTTGGCGCTGTATAATTCTCGTTCGTCGTCCGTTGGAGAACCTTTGACAATGACATGAAGATCTAGGTCAGAATGTTTAGTCCAGGTATAATTTGCATTAGATCCTGTTATGGTATAATCAACAATATCTAGATCCACTCCAACAAAATCTACAAAGGCTTTGGCAATGTCCATTAGTTTGGCTTCAACTTCTAGATCTAATGAATCACCGTCCCATATTCTAGGATTTAATCTTTTATTGACCGTAACAACAGAAGATGCTGTAAACTCACGTAACTTCATTTAAACTCCAAATCGATTACGTTTTTTTGTTGCAACAGGACTGCTCTTATTGACGTCTTTGGTTTCATGACTACCTGTTGATGTAATTTGTTTTTTAGCACTAGAACTTAAACCAATTTGATTTAATGCATCATCAATAATATCTTTGGTTGTGTTAGTATAACTAATAACAATAGCGTTTTCACCCCAAGGACTTTTTGCTTGAAACGTATCTCTTTTAATAACGTCGTCTTTGGCTTTATTTGCTCGAGCATTTGCTAAAGCAACACCAAATCGGTATTGCTTATATGGGTCTTGATTAGGTAGAGCAGGAATAACAAATGCGCTTGGAATCGCTTCCGCGACATCGTCTTCCATGCCATTCTCTCTAGACTCTTGAATAAATTCTTTAGCTCTCATTAGCAGTTCCAACGTCTACGTGCTTTACAGATTGCCTTATCTGGAGTTTTCGAACAATCAATGTGATGCATTTTCTTTTGACCGGCTGATCTTGAGCAATAGCTCTTACGACGTTTGCTGGCCTTAGAACCTTTTTTAAGTTTACTTGGTTTGGTAGTTACAGCAGTTTTTAATTTGCTGCCTGGATGTTCTCTACGATAAGCATTAACAGCTTTTTTGCTCATGCCATCGGTTTTGTCTTTCTTGTTGACTTTTTGCCAATCTTCTAATACAGGTTGTGTAACTGCAAACACATATAATTCGTCATCAGTTAGAGATTCTAAATCTTCCCATACTAGATCAACATCAACTTGATTATGTTCTGCAATTCTAGAAATGATAGATTCGATTAAATCAAATTCTTGTTCTAGACTTTCATTTTTAGGTTTTTTGCCTTGCTTTTTCATATTGACAGCAATAGCTGCCTGTTGTGCCGGGCTACCTGCTTCATCGACACTTTCGTTAGGAACGCAATTATTAACACGAACACCACCTTTAATTTTGGTGCCCTCTTTGTGCTTGCCTTTCCAACATTTAGCGTCTAAACGTTGTTTTATAGCTTCTGTAATAAATTCTTGTGCTCGCATAGTGTAAATCCGATTAATACACTATTTAGCCCATCTTAGGTGATACTCTACTTCTATTTTAGAATCGTAAAATTCTACTACAAGTGCAAGATTTTCAGCTATTTTTTCAACAACTAATTGACACTTTGTTTTGGGCTGAGCTAAAATCCATTCTAAATGATCTACACCAATCAGCTTTTGTATTTTAGGCCAATCTATATCAATGTTGCCAACAACTTCAATATCTGGGGACGACCACTCTGCTAGAGTAACTTTAGTATGTTTCATCTTCAGAGCTCATCGAATTTAAAATCTCACGCAATTTTGTAGATTCGACATTAGCTCTTACTTTACCCAAACTTGCACCTTGTGTAGGATCTGTAATAACTCCATCACTATCTACGTTCTTTGGTGCTTGTACGGTTGTTCTTGATTTGATAGATTCGATAATACTAGAACTTCCTCTACTTGCCCCTGCGTGTTCTTGTTCGTCTTCTGGTAGATCAGAAATCTTTAAACTTTCTAGATTAAATTCTAAATCTACCTTCATACCAACACCGCTAGAACTACGTGTTTTCATAAGTTGAATTTGATAGCGTCCACGTTCACGCATAGCACGTGATGTAAAAATACCAAACACATTATCTGCGGTTTGAATTTTACTTAAACCACCTGAAATATGTGAATGATCAAATTCTACTTCTTCAACAGCGCCACGATTCAACTGACTCGCAGTTACAAGTATACAATTCTTTTCTACTGCTAGATTACGCAATTCTTCCGATACATATTTGTCTTTAATAAACAAATCTGCTGGACTAATTTTCTTACTCATAGGCATTAATAAGTCTAGATAGTCAACTAACAATACATCAACTTTTCTGCCTGTTTTAATTTCAAATTCTTTTAGATATGCTCTCAGATCGTTTGCAGTTTTACCAGAAGGCATATATTTGATTTGCAATGCTCCAGATTTCTTTCCAATGATCTTAACTTTCATTTCAACATCGTCAAGATCTTTAAAAATTTCTTTTGTTGGAATTCCAGTTGTCATTGCATCAATACGCATAGCAACTAAATCTTCCGAAAGTTCTAATGTTAGGTACACGACGTTAAGTCCTTGCAAACACCAATTAACACCTAAGTTTGCCAAGAACAAAGATTTACCTGCACCCGAACCACCGGCAAAAATATTCAACTCTCCGCGGTTCATTCCACCAAACAATTTACGATCAAGACTTGGCCAACCTGTGCTAATTTGTCCGTTCTTATCTTTAATTTTTAATAAACGAGCTCTCGGGTCTGCAAAATAATCAGTGCCCATATCTTTAGTTAAAGATATTTGAACTGCTTCTTTAATCTTCGTTTCAACCTGACCGTAGTCTTTCTTTTCTAATAAATCTGCTGAGTCAATGATTGCACGTTCAAGCGCCTTGTGCCTAGTAAAAGACTCGAATTCATCCATTAGCCATTCGTTGTGACCTTCTTTTATATCTTCAGGTTTTTTAAGATCTATCCTGCAACTTGCATTAACCATTTCATAGTCAGGCAATACAGCATATTCTTTTGCATACACATTGATAAATTCTGCTGCATCTTGTAACTTTCGATCAAACAATGTGTGATCAAAGATACCTTGACAACGAACAAATACTTCTGCATCTGCAAGCATCAACTCGAGATATAATTTTTGTACTTCGTAATCGTATGTTTTTATCATCTTATAATTTTATAATCTACAACAATGCATCGTCTCGGTGTTGACTTTACCGGATATACACCATGTAAGACACTTCCTGTCATTAAAATACAACGCCCTTCTTTAGGCATTAATGTTTTATAAATCGTTTCCTCACCACCTGCTATTACAGCAAAAATAGAACCCCACGCTGATTCTTTTGGCGGATCTTGCGGTTTATAATGATATAAATTATCAAGATAAATGACCTGCGTAACACAATCGCTATCATGATTATGCATACTTTGCCATCCGTTTTCTTGATAGTCCATATACCACGCAATAGTTGGCTGAATATTTAAATTCAACTCGTGATCAAATAATGTCTTTTTAGTCCATTCAAAAAGTTTTTCCTGAATGTTTTGCCAATTATTATGTGGTTTAAAATTGCCTGAAAATTGCCTATGATAAAATGTTTCTGATAATTTATTATCGCACCAAAGTGGATACTGCCTGGCATTGACTGCTACGGTTTCTTTGCTATATTCTTTTGTTTCATCTAAATCTGTTGTTAATACAAATAGTTCTTTGTAATTGGGATAAAATGAATCAACAAGCCATTGTGTTCCACTAACATATTTCATAACTTTATTATACACGAACCTCTATGTGTTTTACAACCCCAAGGTTAGCATTCCAGACTCGTTGCTTGGTATGATATAATACAGCACCGATACTACTACTAGGATCACCAGGTTGTGGCAGGCTCCAAATATAGTTAAACTTTGGCTCTACTACTGATTTATTTGTTTTACTATTCATCGCGCAACCGCCCATGTATACTAGACAATCAGTACCTGTTAGATCTTTGGCTTTTTTCATAACCATATCAACTTGTTCAGTAAACACTTCTTGAACAGCGGCAGCTATGTGATATTTGTTTTCTTCTGTAACTTCAAACGGCCAATCCCAAATACCTTTATGCATGTTTTTATATGCAGTTACTAAAGTTCCCATATATTCTTTTACAGCAAAATAATATTTGTTAGGATCTCCCTTATCGGAATCTTGTTGTAATAAAAATTCATCTTGAACCGGTTTGTAACCAATAAGTTCTGTGAATGCAGAATAAAATAATCCTAGGCTATTAGGATAATCTTTATGCCAAACTTTTTTAATTTCTCCGTGCTTACCTTCCCAGATACTAGCACATTCCCACTCACCTATAGCATCAAGGACTACAATTGCACAATGATTAAAGGGACTGGTATAATATCCGGCAGCAGCATGGCTAGCATGATGTGGGGTATAATGAATCTTTGCATAGTCGGCTCTAATTTGTCTAATATAATTTGATGGTAATGCAGAAAAATCAAACACTCTATTCCATTGACCTGCATAGGCCTGGCGTGTTTTCTTAACCCAGGGGCGTTCATACCAAAAAATATTATCCGGAGTCCCTACATCAAGAGCCTTCCTGATAGTGCTACTTTCTAGTGTATCAGATTTATCGAATGTGTTCGAAACAAATTCGTTATTTTTAAACACGGCTAGACTCGAGCCGTGATTGAGTGCGTTAATTCCCCAATTAATCATTTGTAGATAAACGGATCACGTTTTCTCAGTTCAGCAAGACGTTTTTTCCATGCCTTGTGTTCTTGATATTTCCTCCAGGGAAATGTAATAAAATCAATTATTGTTTTCAGCATTTTTTAATATCTCTAATTTAGTTTGAAGGTTACGTTTAGCAATTTCAATTTTAATAGGACCTTCTTGTGCTGTTTTAATAGCATCGACAATGACAAATAATTTTCCATATTTTTGTACTGCATCGGCAGTATCTTTTACATCATTGTCCCACGTTGGAAAAGCTACCTTCCATCCTAATTCTTTGGCCTGTTCTATCAAAATTAAACCTGCTTTGTCTTGGTCAGGAATCACAATAACTTCCTTGCCTAGACTATTAATTATCCTACTTTGTTGTTCAGAAACTTCATTAGTGAGAAGTGCAACACCGCCTACAGCTAATGCATCAAATGGTCCTTCGCATACAAATACATATTTGTGATCTTCAGATTGTTCGTCAACATTAAAGACAAAAAACGGATGTTGATCTGATAGATATTTTGGTTTTCCGTCGGTGACTTTTCTGGCAGTATTGCCAACGATTTTTCCTTGATAGAAAAACGGAATAATGACTCGAGTTTCGTAACCGGCAGCAGGACTCCAATAAAAATGATTATCTAATGGATCAAATCCTCTCAAAGATATGTATTCTATAACAGGATCTAACCAAAGAGCAGTCATGTCGTCATACATGTCAAGCCATTTGGCTATTGGCATTGCGCCTTCTGGAAGCTCTTTTTCTGTAAAGTCTACTTTAGGTTGGTATTGTTCAGGCTTGTACTCTTCGCTTTCTGTTTTAAGAGCTTCAAAGATCATTTCTTTAACTATATCATCGCTGGCGCCCATCCATCGAACCAACGTTTTCATTTTTTCGCCAATTGGACTTCCTGGTTGCCATCCGGTGGTAAATTTGCAGTTAAAGCAGTTATAGACTATTCCGTTACCGTCGAAGCGAACGCCTGCCCGTTTACGAGTATCCGGACTATGTCCGCGATGCTGGCAACAAGGTGCGTTGAAACTGAGCCAACCAGAAGGGCTCGGTTTAGTTTTAACAGGAAGCAATCTACGAAATAAGTCTACGACCATAGTCATAAACTTATTATACTATCTGTATAGTATCTTGTCAAATGTTCCTGTATTAGGAATTGCCGGTTTGTGTTTGACTCTTAACCATTTCCATTTTCCTTCAATATTTGAATAGGAAAGATTATTAGTGGTAAAGGTCAGTGTGTCCAATGTGGTCCAGGATGTTGGAGTTCCACCTTCAAACATACTACCTTCTATAGTAACTTCGCCGGAATAATTGGTCATATAAAAAGCAAAGGTATGTGTGCTTTTTGATGTTGATAATTCATAACTAGCGTCAATTAAACTGCTATAATAAATTGGATTTCCGGTGTCACCTGTTACGCTAGGCTGTAATAATAAAAACTTTGTTATTTCAATACTATCTAACGGATCGCCTTGGGCATCTCCTTTAATCTCAATAACAGCTTCGGTGCCGTATTGGCTATCAATGTATACCGGAGTTTTTTTGGCAACGTATTTGGTTGTATCTGCACTATCTAAAGTACGTTCTTCTTTATAGATGCTATATTGATAAAAACCAGGTCGTAAATCATAAAGTTCGCTGGCGGTTAACTCGACATTGAGTTTACCAGACGACAGCGTAACTACGGTACAATCTTTGGATAATACAAGTTCTCGATTTTCACGATTAACAAGATTAAAAACAAATGAATAGTTTTTGTTTGTTAAATCAATTGCTTTTTCGTCTGAATTTCTAACCTGTATATCTATAGGATTATCAATACCGCGATAAATTTTTATATTTCTATTATACACTCTACGATACCTCTCTGTTGTCCAAGATCCGGGAACATTTGTATAGACATCGATTCTATTTGGATATAAATAAACTGGATTTAGTTGCATACACTAGTGAGCCCTTTAGCATATTTAGTATGAGAATAACAGAAAATTTACAACAAAACTTTCCTTTTATAAGTGTTATAAACCACGTAAATCAAGAATACGTGGGTATTATCATTAATCAGGATGCGCAGGTAACCAGCTTTTACGATTACGTAGCATTACGGAGCGAAGAAGAAAAATCTAAGTTTTTAGAGCTTGGAGAAGCATGGTGGTGGGAATCAAATAGACAAATTCCTATCAACATATTCCTAGCTAAAGAAATACAGGTATTTAGATACGCTATTAAAAATTTTGCAACTAAAGATGTAAGGGTAATGTTTGGACCGTGTACTAGTTTAAATGATATTATCACAAAAAGAATTAAGCGTAAATCAATTACACTAGTTAGGCGAAGTACTTAACTAAATCCGTAACTAACACCTTCGCAGATTAGATTCATCTGAACAACAATAGCCATGGCATATGCTGTAGCATGGCTTTTCTTAAAATAGTATTCGTCATTCTCCGGTTTCGTCCATACTTCCGTCATCACCGTAGTCCAATCTTTGCCAATCAGATAACGTTTCGCTGGGCGTATCATTGCTAGAATGGCCGCCAGTTGTTCCACACTCTTTGGCTTCATTTGTCTTAATATAGAACCATGCCCGTTTACGTGAAAGAGTAAGTTGACGAAATCGTCTTGCTCTAAAAGATCCCATAGTGGCTCCGTATTCATTAGTTGGATAAGATGTTCTTCATTACGTACACCTTTGTATATGTGAACATTTAAAAAATCTATCTTAAAATAACCTAAATCCTCTGCCTGATCGTAAGGAATAGAACAAAGTCCAGAAACGGCATCAACAGGAACATCGTGTAGGTATATTCCTGTATTATGTTTGACTAATTTAGTATCTTCAAGTCTACTTGCAGATGTAGTCTTAAAAAATTTAAGAGCCTCGTCTCTGTTAACAAAGTCTATATCGATATCTGGCATTACTGCAACCTAGTGCTTTCAAATAATAATAAAGGTAGTGTGTCTGCTAAGAATTGTGCATATTCTTCGGCATCTTCTTCGTCGTCAAACCCGCTAAATTTAACATAAACATCGGGCGAATCAGAACCAACCACTACCTCAATATCAATGTCATCCCTTGAAATAAATTCCTCGTTTTCTTTAAGTTCTTCTTCTACTATCTCTTCTTTTTGTCGTTTTGGCATTATTGTATCTTCGCCTCCTTGATGACATCTTTAACTAATTCAATATCGGCGGGCAGTGATTTAAAACGTCTAAGCCAGAACTGAGGATCAATAACTGGACCAACTATTTCTAACTGCTCGTCGTTCATGCGTGTAAGCATGTCTTTACCAGACTTGCTATTTAACAATATCCATGGACTAATTAATCCTTCTCGAATATCGTGAGCAGCTCTATTTAAATTAACAAATGCAAAATAATGTTCCCACGGAGCATTGTTTTTTTCACCCCAATCCATCATAGTTGATATAGTTCTTTGAATTGCTCCGTCTGCAGGTTCTTTCTTAATCATCTCGGTGATATAAGTTTCGTACAATTCATCTCTACACCAGTGGTCTAATTTCACCCCACTTCGTAAAACGTAGTCTATAAACATTTCCGGATAAATGGGGGCGGTGTTAACTAAAAAACTTCCAAATTTTACAAATGCTGTGTAATAAGGACTTGATGCAAATTCGTCAAAGGTTTTTTGAACTTTTCCTTTGCTAGACAATTCATAAAATTTCTGAAATGTTAAAAGTCCTGCCTGAACATGTTTTTCATTTTTGGCTAGGTATCGACGTTTTTGTTCACAAATATGCACGGTCAAAGTTTTTTCTTTGACAAATTCCTTACCGCAATGCTCGCATTTAAAATTTGATTGCATTGATTTCTTTTTTATCCCAACCAAGTGACGCACAATATTCCTTAATTTCTTTATCGGTAGATATCATGGCAAGAGTCTCGACATCCGACCATTTCATGTTTGGAAATAAATTTGCTAAAAACTCTTCTTTTTTGTTTTTCTCACGTTTTAAAGGAAGCCATTCGTGAAAATATGTTTTCTTAGTTTCGTGAGAGCATAAACACAAAGACTGCCATAAAAGTTTAGGATGTTTTTGTATTCCTGCCCAATTCTTGTTATAAAATTCATTTACGGTTAATACAAAATGTTCTTGTAATTCTCGATTACTCGATTTTACATTACTAATATAACGTGTAAGATTCCACAAGTCGCCTTTGATTTCTTTACGACCATCTTCTGTAGCAGCATCCCAAAGTTCTTTTAATCCCATGTCCACTGCTGGGATCATATCTTTAAAAAGGTCTACGTGTTTATTCTTGCCCATTATTTTTACTCAGGTAATACAACATTTTAACACGATTAAGCGCCTCGTGTAAAGCAGGATTAGTCTTCGCGGCCTGCCGAATATTGTACCAAAGTTGATTTTCTAAAATGCTTTCTCTTGAAGCACCGCGAACTCTTGACGGATTATCTTCGGGTATCCAGTCCCACCCTATTGGCATTCTTTCTTCAACCGGTGCACCTTTTTCTCGAGCATATACAACACCTTCTTGGCGTTCATAGATATACTCGGCACCTGGTTTAAGACTGCCCATGATTATATCCCACCGTTTCTCTTTCAATGTCGTCATGATCAAATTCTGCCCAATACAATTCAAATGCTACCGTATCTTCAAGGGCTTCAAATTGATGATATTCGCCAGGCATCACTTTAGTAAAATCGCCTGCTTCTAAGATAGTCTCATCGACAAGATCGTAGTTGTTTTTCCAAACACGAATAATAAGTTTACCTGATTCAACAAAAAATCCATTCCACTTATATTTGTGTTTATGCTTTGAACAGACGCCGCCTTTCCGGGCTTCAATACGGTGAAACTCTAATACACCATTGGCTTCAAGGAGTTCTGTTTGACCCCACACTTTACCTGCTTTCATCATAATCCTTTTAAATGACCTTATCGAGTTGAAGTATCTCGCATTGTCTACTTACTTCTTTAACAAAAAATGCACACGGAGGATTATCTCCGTCGTGCAATGGAACCGTGAGCATATGTCCGTTTTTCATTTTAGGAAAATACCAACGAACATCTTGATAGATATTAATAATTTCAATAGGAAAATATTCTGCCTTAAATCCTTTAATAGGATTAAAAATAAGAGCATCAAATCCCCGTTCATTGATGCTAGTTAACGGCAATACTTCTGGATCTAATCCGCAGTCTTTATCCCCTACTACCATACACCAATCCAAAGGCATTTGTACTTCATACCCGCCAATGTTTAATAAAATGGCTGGGCTATTAAATGACTCTAAAAATATTAGAGGCATAAAATAAAAATCTGGTTCGCTAGGGTTAGAATTATCTAATACACTAAATCTCGTATCTTCATCTACCTCTTCTGGTAAATCATTTAAATCAAATGATTTATTGTTTAATGTTAAAATTCTCATGTTGTTACCTTTGTAATTGTGAAAGGATATTTTGCTTCTTTATAATATTTTTTCCTTTCAGTTAAATGCCGTTTGGCATATTTGCATGTAGAGGTAATATCCCAAATCTCTACATGGTCTTTGTCTTCTGCTTTTCTAATGCCTCGTCCAATAGATTGGATAACGCGGACAAAGCTCTTTCCGGGCTCAATAAGAACCAGATTAAAAATCCTTGGAATATTAATACCCACAGCGGCCACACCGTAAGTCGCCACAATAATCTTGTCATCACTTGTTTTAACATCATCGTATTCTTCTTTCCTGTCATCTAATTTAACAGAGCCGTTGATAAAGACCGCACCGGGTAGTAGGTTAATTAACTTGTCTCCTGTGTCAATCCTGTTGACTAAGACAAGTGTATTTCCTGAAGTGGAAATATCTTTAACCTTATTTGCAATCCAACTAATTCTAGTAGGATCGGTAACTAACCATGAATATTCTTCGGCGTAACTTCTGAATACTTCTATGTTGTTAGTTTGTAAAATATTAATATTGAGTTGAGCAAGAACATCTTTTTGTTGTAAATCATAAGCAGATACACGATTAATAACTGGACCTATACTTGCAAGTATGCCTTGAAACTCCCAAGCTTCTTTAGGTATGGTGCCTGTTAATCCCCAACGTATAGCGCAGTTTTTAAAATTTTGAGTCAATAATTTTGTTAAAACATCTGCTTTGGCCTGATGAACTTCGTCAACAATAATAGCCACAACCCCTTCGCAAAATTCTGCAAGGCTAAGACTTTCTTCATCATAGCTTTTTTTGTCTAATACATTAAGACTTTGCCATGTACAGATAGTGTGTGTTCGATTTAATTCTTTTCGATCACCGAAATACACACCAACATCTAAACCTAGGTTTTTGTAGTCTTCTTCAGTCTGGACAACAAGCGATTTGTTCGGAACAATAACCATCGTACGACCATACGGTTCACAAAGATGCGACAACGTCGCTGTAGTAATCGTTTTACCTGCACCTGTTGCTACCTCCTGTAAGGCTTGTTGATTTTCTAAAAATTTATTAACAACATCGTATTGATAATCTCTCAATATGATAGGTTTACCTGCTTCTGGATGACCTTTTGGCCATGTCTTGCCTTTGTCAGCCCAATAGTTTTCATTTATTTGCTTAAAGTCAAACGCATGAGGTTGTCTTAGATCCTCTACATCAATATCAAATCCTGATTCTTCAATAATAGGTAATATAACATCTAAGTGTGCTAGATATCCATTGCCGCCAATACCAAAATATGTTTTAGTACCGTCCCATCTACCTAGTTTGTAAGCGGGCATATGACGTGCATAGGGAAGGTCATACTTGAGTTTGTTTGCTAGCTTTCTTCGAACTTCAACAGGCAAACCGTCAAGTTTAATATTAACCTCATCCTTAATTATTAATTTACAAGTCGACAATATTCCTATCCTTTTGAACAGCTGGTTTTACATCGCTTAGATATAAAACACAATAGTGGTTATCAATCCACGTTTGAGACATATTGCTCATAGGAGGAAAAGATTTGTTCACTACTATAATACTAACATCGTCTTCTTCTTTAATCAACCACTTTGCAGGCTTTTTAAAGATTAGTAATCTACCTTCAGACAAATCTCCACCGAGACCCGAAGCTCTAACCCATTCGTTGAACTTTGGATCTTCGTCGTTCCTACTTCGAAAACAAATTTTTATTTCCTCTTTGCTAACTCCATTGTTAATGGCGGAGATAACAAACGACTCTAACCAACTTTTTAAATGATTATCTTCACTGACTATTAAAATAACTTTTTTCTTTACGGTTTTATACAAATTAAAAAATTTACTAAAATCGTCGGTCCAAAAATAATTTGTATTATATGAGGCTACTCTATGAATAAGATTTTTTGATGTAGACCCGTACAATACATAACCCATACGCTTTGCCAGCATTAGGTCGTGATCTAATTCTTTTAATTTTCTAGAATCAAAATACTCTTGTGCAGACGAAGTTGCGTTTTGTAATACTACTTCATCGTTTACAATTTTGCAGGCTGGAGCATAATACTCTGCGTCGTTCCAAATCTGTTCAACATCTGCTAGTGCATGATTAAATGATTCGTCAATATTAAATCCGTGTCTAATTGCAAATTCATTTACTAAAATTAAATTTAAATCGTAGATGTTATATTTTCTAACTTTATCGTCTGGATTCCAAAGAGATCGATCTTCTCTGTTATTTTTAAGAACTTCTTTTTCAAAAACTTCTTTAAGAGAATAAGGATGTTTTAAGCATAACCAAAGTTTATCATTTTTGTCTTTTTCAACAAAAATGCTTTTAGTCATATCTAAATTTCTAAAAGGATTTTTCCATGTTGCGTTTTGTAATCTAAAATTTAAATTTAATTGTCGTGTACTAAAATGATTTTTATATTTTTCCATTAACTTGATAACATAGTTTGCCTGCGCTTGGGTAAGATTTTTGTTATCTGCAATTAAATTGAAAAAATTTGTCAATACGACAATGTCCTGATTATTCAAGAAATTTGTAGATATAACCGAAGTATAAAATTCGGTAAAGATGTCTTCGAAATATTCATTCGCCGCCATAATAATATTATAGCAGAAATAATTTAAAAATCAAGACTTTTGTAAAATATTTACTAACCTTTTTTGAGGAATTCCGTCAACCATTTCTGATAATAACCACTCGGTATGACAAAGTTTTTTGAACCAGTCGCTCCGTTCAGGAATAATTGGGTTTTCTATATTTTCAAAGTTATTAGAAAGTTCGCCTGCAAGACTTGTTTGATCGCAAATTACAGGTACACCGTTAATTGATGCTTTAACTGCTGGACCACTATTAAAATTTACTACACAATGATAATTATAATCTATATCAAAATCATCGTAGGTATTTGCCACTAATCTTGGATATTGTACCAACACATTTGGAGAATTTACAACTACAGGCGACCGTGGATGTGGCCTTACAACAATTAACCTATCAGTATATTTTCTTATTTCTGCTACGGTATTTTTTACCCAAACAGACATAGACGGTTGACCAACCCACTGGAGGCTTTTTTCATGCTGACTAGCAATTAGTATTTCTTTTCGTCGTAGTGTATTTTCTGGTTTTAATTGAATATTTAATTTTTGTGGTCGTGCTTCGTCAATCTCATCTTGATTTCCAAATTCACCTAGGCCGTTAATATTATTTAAACTAACCCTCCACGTTAATCCTCTAACCAAATTTCCAACTTCAATAATCATCACAGGAATATTAGCTGCTTGGCATTGTTCGTAAACAGATTTATTACTAAACATTCTTCCATGCCAAAGTACGCTCCAGATAACAGCTACATCTTCTTCCTTATCGACAATAGTATGTCCTAATTTTTTTAGTCCAAGTTCAAAGGCATCAAATACAGGCCCACTATTCATGGCTCCATACTTTCTATACAATTTAAATTTCATAGTTTTTTGAATTATAAATAACAGAGTATTTAATTCTAATTCAATGAGTAAATTTGAAAAAACGTTAAGAAAGAAAGTAGGAAAGCCCCAAAATACTATTCTATTGGGATTAGGGCCTAGCGAGATTGAAACAGCATCAAACGTTTTTCAATCTGTATTTGTATTTTCTTCTATAGATCAGTCGTTTAAAAATAGAAACGTAATCTATTTTGAAAACTTTAACGATATGGCCAAATTACCGGAAGTAAATTTTATACTTATTAATCCTGAAAATATTAAAGAAATGCCAAATATTACACCAATATTAAAAAATTCAAAACCGCTGGTTATGATACTTTCAGGGGAATATATACATAAACGTTTTTCAAAGTGGCTAATTGAAGAAATGCATTATGAACTAGTTGAACTCGACACTCATCGTCAACTATGGAAAAAGAAACGATTATTAGGACAATTATGAAAAAGACAGCATTTGTAACAGGAATGACAGGACAAGACGGTCCATATCTTGCTAAACTTCTTCTAGAAAAAGATTATAAAGTATATGGTCTTGTAAAAAGATATTCTAATCCAAATTTAGATAATATCAAATATTTAGGTATTGAAAACGACATTGAGTTGATCACCGGCGATATTACAGACGACGGATGTATCAACCATTTAGTTAAAAGTCTTAAACCAAATGAATTTTATAATCTTGCCGCTCAAAGTTTTGTAGGAGCAAGCTGGGACCTTAATAAATTAACCACTGAAGTTAATGCTGTTGGCCCTTTAAATAATCTTAATGCTATTAAGCAGCATAGTCCAGAAACAAAATATTATCAAGCAAGCACTTCCGAAATGTACGGTAATAGCATTGAAATTTCCGGAGGACACCAAGACGAAACAACACCGTTCTGGCCCCGTAGTCCATACGGAGTTGCAAAATTATATGCTTACTGGATCACCGTAAATTTTAGAGAAAGTTACGGAATTCATGCTTCAAATGGAATATTGTTTAATCACGAAAGTCCTATTCGAGGTAAAGAATTTGTTACAAGAAAAATTACAGATGGCGTAGCAAAAATTAAATGTGGCCTTGCTGACAAAATTACTTTAGGTAATTTAGATTCTAGAAGAGACTGGGGTTTTGCCGGTGATTTTGTTGAAGCTATGTGGTTAATGTTACAACAAGACGAACCGGGCGATTATGTTATTGCCACAGGAGTTCAATACACTATTGGTGATTTATTAGAACGTGCATTTAGATATGCAGGCATCGAAGACTGGGAAAAATATATTGAATCAGATCCAAGATTTAAGAGACCGGCAGAGCTTTATAGCCTTTGTGGAAACCCCGCTAAAGCAGAAAATGTCCTTGGGTGGAAACGTAAAACTAGTTTTGACGATCTAGTTAAAATGATGGTTGAAGCAGATATCAAACGTTATACTAAATGACAACAAAATTTGCAGTAGTCACTACTTTTCATCAGGCTGGGTACGAAAAATACGGTCGAAGGATGATTCAAACCTTTTTAGAATCATGGCCTAAAGATGTAACCTTATATGTGTATCCTGAGAATTGTGCAGTAATTGAAACTGCTCCAAACCTCGTTGTGAGAGATTTACACTCGTCAAGTCCCGAACTAGTTGCATTTAAAGAAAAGTGGAAAAATGACCCAAAAGCCAGAGGGGAAGTAGCCATGGGACCTCCTGGACCTAAGGGAAAGATTCCCGGAATTGGTTTTCGTTGGGATGCTATTAGATTTAGTCATAAAATTTATTCGGTATGTCATGCGGCAGAAAATACCGATGCCGATATACTGCTTTGGATGGATGCTGACATGGTTTGCCATACCACACTTCCGGTGCATTTTTTAGAAAAAATGGCAGGTACTCATGTGGGTTTGGGATTTTTAGGTAGAGAAAATAAATTTACCGAATGTGGATTATATTCGATGAATTTAAGAAATCCTGCTACTCAAGAATTTTTAAAAGAATTTCAAAAGGCCTACGACACTGGCAGAATTTTCACCATGAAAGAGTGGAATGATTGTTGGGTTTTTGACGTTGTTCGAGAAGAAATTAAAAAACTTCATCCTGACTGGTATTGGTACAACTGGAGTAAGGGATTAATCAAAGGAGAAGGCCATCCGCTGGTTAATAGTCCTTGGGGTGCTTATCTCGATCACCTTAAAGGTAACCGAAAAAATACCGGAAAAAGCCTAAAAACAGATTTTATTCGTCAGCGTACTGAAAAATATTGGATTACTCAGTAATTTGATATTCGTGTTTTGAATGCTTGGCTTTGTAATGATCTAAATATTCCCCAAGCACGGTATGCTTCATTGGAGTTTTGTAAGGCTTTTTAAAATCTTTGCATAAATCATTGCCTTTTGCTCCGATTTTTTCAAAAACATAACCATATACATCGTTATCGTAAAATCTTCTTAAATTTTTTGAATCTTGTTCAACAAAGTGTCTACGATACTCATTTCTAAAATTAAAAAAGTTTGGATGTTTTGTGTTTACAGCAGAAAAACCAGTCTCAGGAACAAACCATCTACCAGGAGTTCCGTCTTTAGCTGACAAATATGTAACTCCCATGTGAGTGCTAAGAACATTGTCAGGTAAAACTGATTTTAACAAGTCTAAAGGAAGTTTTTTCTTTGTAATAACATCGGCGTCTAACCAAATAATTCGATCAGCATCGCTGTTAAACATTGCGTGTATAAAACTAAAAGATTTTTTAGCAAATTTTCTTTCTTGACCGCCTATACCTTTAGTATTTTGAAAAATTTCATATGCAGGGTCTAATTCTTTAAAGTCTATTTGTTTAATTCGGTTTATGTTTGGTAATTGAAACTCTTCGACATAGCAAGTCAGTGTTAATTCTTCTGGCCAATATGTTAACCAAGACTCTACAGAGTCTCTTCCGATGAGATTATAATAATATTCGTTGAAACTTGTTATAACTTCTATTTTCATACATACTTTCTCATATGAGACCAACATTCCCCGTTGGTAATTTCTTCAAAGTTCCAATGGAACATAGCCAACCGTTCTACCCATTTTTGTCTGTCTGGTAAATTAGGATTTTCAATGTCAGATAAATTCATATTTGAAATTTCTGCACACTGACTTTTTTCAGGATCGGTGACAAAAATAGGATATCCTTCAATTGCGGCTCCTACGGTTGGACTTGAATTATAATTTACCACAGCCCAGCAATTTTTTAAATCATGTTCTAGTGTTGTGCCTGGTTGTGATAACCTAATATTGTTATTTTTGTGACCAAGTTTTTTTATCAAGTTTTGAGGACTTAAATAATCTTTTGAGCCTTTGTCACCTGGATGTGCTCTTAATACAATTTCTCTATCAGTGTATTTTCTAATCTCTTTTAAGGTTGCTGCGGTCCATTCTACCACATCATATCCACCCATCGACCATCCGCCATTTCGTTGTAAACAAAATAAAATGTGATTTCCTGTAGTGCGATAGTCTTTTAAAGATAAATTTAAATTTTTAGAAAGAGTTATCCAACGTTGAGGATCAATTTCTTTATCGCAATACTCTCCTGTATTAGGAAATATTCCGTTAAAACTATATCTTAAATAATGTTTAGGATTTGTATTATCTTTATATAAAAATAAATTACTATCTGCCAATAAAACTTTTTTATTTGCATTAAGTTGATAATCAATGATTTTTCTTCTAAATTCTAAATGTGCAGTTCCTTTAGATCCTGCATGAACCCATCCTATGCTCATACCTACGTCAGCAGGAACAACTCGCATGTCGGTCACAAGTTCAACTTCGTCACCGTATTTTTGAACCCCAGTGGCATATAATTTTAAAATTTCTCCTTTTTCAACATTTTTGTTGTTAGGAGGAATACAAGCTAGGTATGCTGCAAATTTCATTTATTAGTATTTTTAATTAAAAGTTCTTTATTTAGAATACCAATGTGATGATGAAAATATTCATTCAACGGGCTGTACTTAATGGAAAATTCATTTTTTCGTTCATCGGCGCCATTGAGTTGCCACTTATCTGCTGTATCGCAATAAGAACCAATTCCATATTTTCCTATTAAAGACCCTAGCATATGATTATCGTATATTTGCCTTTGTTGATAAATTTGTCCATTATACCAACCAGTAGAATATTCTCTAATAAATGCCGGAAATGCTTCGTGTTTTGTATTAAACGCAACAATTCCAGTTTCTAAATCTAACCCCGTACCAGGAATTAATGTTGCACATACTCGAGCGCCGGGGCTCAGTAATTCTTTTGCTTTTGAGAAAGATAAGGGACGTTTAACAGAAATATCAGCGTCTAACCAAACTACAAGACCACCAAATTTTCTTGCTGCCCATACCTGTACACGACTCTTTTTCCAGAATCTATCTGCTTTAGTTCCTCCCATTGCTTCTTGAACCCAAGGGTCCTGTGTATTAGCAACATCTTTCCAGAACATAAAATTTTTACCAAATCCTAGATCTACAGGTTTGTCATCCCAAACAAAAACAACATCGCCCGGTAATGTATTTCTCCAAGATGCAAGTGTAATACTACCTACTTCGTTAAAATAATCTCTAGAAAGACTAGTAACAAACGTCAATGGAGGACGAGGCTTAGAACCAAATTCTAATCCCAACTCATTAGCATAATCAATTAAGTATTGATACCATACATTTTTATATAAACAATCCATGTAATGGGGGAACCAAGGTCCGCCCTCAGTCCAGTGGTATGCAACAGGCTTTCCGTCTTTTGTTTCATCATTCCATCCGACAAGAAAATTATATTTTGTTGAAACAGAACCAATCTCGTGATCCTGTAACCATTGGAACCTATGTAAAAATTGTCCTGTTTGAGAATTTACCACCTCTGGTGTTAATGCTCTGTTTGATGGATGCTCACAATTCCATAAAATCATCGAACTCCAGTTCTTTCTTGGATACTGGGCCTGTTGTTTGTTGTCCATCTTTACGGTATTTGTTGGTTGATGATTATGTTGAACAACCATTACAGCATATTTTGGATCTGCTTGAGCAAATAATTCTGATATGTTACCGTCCCAAACAAAATCACAATCGCAGAATAAAGCCCAACCTTTGTATTTTTGTAAAGATGGCACTAAAAATCTAGTAAATGTAAATTCGGTGCTTCCTAAAGAATCGACATCTCTTGTATATAGACCGTCTCGTCTTAATTGGTCCTGTTTTAAAGGCTTAACAATAGCATCAGGTGTATTTTTATAGATTGAAAATTCGCATACCTTATATGCAATATCTTCTCTAGAATCGTAACCGATATAAACAGGTAAAAAATCAAAATTCATTTAACATTCTCCAGGCTGCGCCATTTTTTAATTCATCAATGTGATATTGTCCGTAGGCTAAATGGCAAGCCCATGCATATACTTTATCTTTGTCGGGATAGTACGGAGTTTCGATTTGACTCAAATCTTGTGATGCAACAGGAGAAGCTGCATGTGTAGGTGCTAGCGTAAATGCAGGATATCCGTATAAAATTGCTTCGGTTGCTGAATTTGAATTATATGTAACTAACGCATGAACATCGTCATCAAGTGCTTCTTTTAACGTATTTGTAAGTACACGATCTGTTCTGCTTTTAACTCGTTGGCGTACAACAATTTCTCTATCTGTATATTGTTTAAGAGTATAGATAGTATCGTTGATCCATTCTTCTAAATCAATATTATAAAACTTACAAGGTTTTTCATCAGGGGCTGCAATAAGAATTTTTTTGCCGCCTTTTTTCCAATTGTGAATAGGAATTCCTAATTTTCTAAATCTATCGTCTGGCCTTTGAATTATAGTATTTCCGTGTTGTATATCGTTTTTAACAATCCTATGCCAATATTTCCAACCCATGGGATTTAATGCACTTTTTTGATTACCCATATATCCGGTATCCATAAAATAAAAATCTCTATTATCAAACCAACAACGTTGCATGATTTTTTTCTTAAGAATACCTCTAAGGACAATGGGGTCTCTGCTGTGCTCATATATAAAATCATCTGTGTTTATCACTCGACCATTAGCGCCAAGTGCAAACATGTTGATATATTCATCTTGTCCGTCTTTACTAAGAAAGATCCAATTGGTCATCTGTTTCATTGTCTTTCTATATCATCTTCAATGCATTGTTCACCGTATTGAATTTCAACAACTTTCACAGGAACATCAAACGGATTAGTAAGTTGATGCCACTCGTTAACTGGTACTTTGTACTCAACGTGCTTTCTTAAATGAACGCTAGGCATAGCGTAACCGCTGTTCATTAGTCTGTTTACTTCTGCTTCACCGTCGCTGACTATCCAGTATTCTGCTCTTAATTTATGTCGTTGCATACTTAATTTTTTTCCAGGATCAACGGTTAGTTCTTTTACTTTCATTCCTGGTACTTCGTGCAAGACACGATAATATCCCCACGGACGTTCGGTCTTTGGTGCTTTCCATTCTTGTAAAATCCATGAGCTAGAATTCATCTTATGTTCGCCGCCAACTCCAAATACAAATTCTAAATTATCGTCTTTAATATCCATTTCGGGAATATTAGCATTTGTTCTATCACCGCCGTTAGCAAATATAATTTTATCGTTGGGATAAATTTCACGAACTTTTCTAATAGCATCTTTAGCTGAACCGTCGTCGTCGTTAAAATTAATAACTCGAGATACATTTGTTAAAGCGCCTAATATGCTTGAACGTTCTTCCCAAGGCATAAATTCTTGACCTTTTTTTCTTCTTAACCATGCATCGGAATTTGCACCAACAACTAGAACATCACCTAATTTTTTAGCTTCATTAATATAAGCAATATGGCCAGAATGAATAGGATCAAATCCTCCAGTAACTAACACTATATTTTTCATTTTAGTCCTTTCAAAATAGTTTCTAGTAATAGTAAATCGTTGTCATTAACAAAATGATTGTTTCCAATATAAACACCAACATCGTGTAATATGTCGGCATTATGAGGGCTGTCTGTTTCAATATTATATTTTTTTAAAAATGGATGTTTTAATAAATTTCCACTTACTACAGGCCGATATTCGATGCCGTGTTTTTTAAATTCGTCTAATAGTGTTATATATGTTTCTTTACTTTTACAAATAAAAGGAAAACAGAAACTACTATTAGTTTCATCTTCTTTAGGAAAAAAGAATTTATCAGGATATTGTTTAATAATTTTTAAATATTTTTTAAAATTTTCTTTACGGATATGAATCATGCTATCCAATCTTTTTAGTTGTGACATACCTAAAATTGCAGGTAACTCATGATTTCTAAAATTATATCCGTCTGTCATAAACAGAAAACTAGGAGGCAAGTTTGGATATTCATCTTGATATTTTTTAAAATATTCGGGAGATCCTTCTCTAGCTAGACCGTGACTTCTTTTTAATCTCATCAATTCATATAATTCTTGATTGTTTGTGGAAATCATTCCTCCCTCAACGGTAGTCATGTGATGGCCGAAATAAAAGCTAAAAGTTGCCCCTAAAGAATCTGAACCTCTTTTTTTGTTATTAGGATCGCAAACACCGTGTGATTCGCAAATGTCTTCTAGTATGAGCGCATCTGGAAATATTTCTTTGTATTTTTCTATTTCAGCATCTAAGCCCAACAGATGTGTGACAAATATTATTTTAATGTCTTTATGTTTATTTTTTAATTTTTTTAACTTTTCAACATCGTAACTAAAAGTTGATAAATCAATATCTGCAAAGATTGGTTTAAATCCAGTTTGAATTACTGGGGCAACGTTTGTGACCCATGTACACGCAGGAACTAAAACTTTATCCCCGTCTTTAAAATTATATAACTCTTTAATAGCAGATAATAATAATAAATTTGCTGTGCTGCCAGACGAAACAAATAAAGAATATTTAGAACCTAACCATTCATTCCACTGAGCCTCAAATAATTTTACTTTTTCTCCGTTAGTGAATTTTTTTGAAGTTAAAATGAACTTGATCATTTTAAATTTGTCTGGCCAAGTAATTGTATCTTTCATTAAAGGCCATTTTAGTATTGGTGGTTTATTGATCATGGTAACAAATTGCCGTATGGTTTATATAAATTTCCGAGTAGCCGCGAAGATGAAATTCTTCGCAAATAATTGAAGTATCGCAATCAAATTTTTTAAATCTTTCATTAAACCAGCCGTACCGTGCACCGTCCTGAAATGGTTTTGCATCAAATAAGCATACTCCGTTACATGTTGAATAATATTTTCCAAAAGGAGTAATATCCCAATCTTTATGTAATTTTCCTCTGTCTTCGTCGGCGTGTCTTCGTGTAGCCCAAACATCATATAATTTTCCGTTTGTTCCTTTTGAAACCATTGATACAATATCAACTTTTGTTAAATTATATGTTTCTTGAAAATTTAAAATTTTTTCAACATCTTGTAGATCAAATCTCATATCGGATTCAATATCTAATATATGATCTACATTGTTAAGAAAATTTTTTGCTTCGATTGCTTTATTTCTTGCTGCTGCTAAATTTTTTACACGCTGTTCATCTTTAACAGAATGAAAAAATTCTGTTCCTATATTTTCGCAGATAATAGAAAAATCTTTAGCGAAGGACCAATCTAAATTATTCAATTTAATTTTGGTATCATCAGTTGAATCGTTTTCATACAAAGAAATATAAAAATTATAATTAGGAAAATGCTCAACTATTGATTTTATTTGAGAATAATATTGTTCTATTTTTTGACTAGAATTTCTAAAAATAGTGTATATCAAAATGTTTTTCATGAACTATTTATAAAATAAATATTTGGCATTTTAAGGATTAGAATATGTGGGTATTAGCAAGTCGCGGAAGACCAAAGAACCTAAAACGGTTTATTAAATGCTGGAAAGAAACTAAAGGATCAACTCCAGTTTATATTAGATTAGATGAATGCGATCCAGAAATTGAAAATTATAAAAAATTAAATTATCCAAAAGAATTTCATGTTGTAATAGAATCTCGAGCCAGGTTAGGACGGGCAATGAACGAGATGGTTGAAAGGTATCCAAACGAACCGTGGTATGGATTACTAGCAGACGATTTAATCCCACAAACTCAAAATTGGGATCAAAAACTTGTAATTGCTGCTTCTAATAATTTTATATCTCAATGTAATGATTTAACAAGAAAGCCACAAAACTGCTGTCATCCTTGTATAGGGGGAGATTTGATAAGAAAAATTGGATGGTTTGCTTTACCTGTATGCACCCATTATTGTGTTGAACTTCCTTGGAAAGAGCTTACTAAAAGAAATCCAGAAATTTTAAAATATCTTTCAGATGTAGTTGTTGAACATGCGCATTATCGATTTGACAAAGCTGAATTGGACAACACATACAAAGAGTTAAAAACTTTAAAACATCCTGACCACGAAATTTGGGATCAATGGAAATTACAACATCTTGACGAATTTTGTATCAAGGCGTTGAGCTAAAAAACAACTCAATATTTCTATCTTTATTATTGATGTTGTTAACTTGTTTTAATAATTCTAAATCAATTCCTAGACTAGACGCTTCTGTTTGAATAGCACTAATATCTTTTGGAAAGCATATGCCACCCCAACCAAATTTTCCATCTGGTCCGGGAACATTTAAATGTGTATAACCAATTCGATCATCATAAATGGTTAGATCTTTTAACGATTCAAAACTTACATTCTCTGCCTTTGCTAACTTATAAAATTCATTCATAAATGTTACCTTAGTGGCAAGGTACGCATTCATCATATACTTGTATAAGGCAGCAGACTTAATATCAGTAACTAAAAATTGCCTGTGGACTAGAGGAACACCTGATCGAATAACATCTCTAGCAGTAACACATAATTCTCCGTTACCGCCTAGAATAAAATATCTACTATTTTGATAATCGGCGCTAGCATTAGCCGCAGTTAAAAATTCTGGGCAATGAATTATTGAAGGATATTCTTTTAAAAGTTGATTGTATATGCTAGGAGTTGCTGTCGATTTGCATATTAACGGTATTTTTTCGCTAATGCCTGCATTATATAATTCTTTTAAAACCTGTTCAAGAATAGAGGCATCACAACTACCATTGTCTAAAGCTGGAGTTGGAACACAAATAAAGATTCCGTCGCAATCTAAGAATTTTTCATAGTCGGCACTATCTTCAAATTTTGGATCTCGAACTACTCTTTCATCATTACGATGTGCCCAATAAATTGCTTCTCCAACAAAACCTAGACCAATAATTCCTATTTTCATAGAGTAGCATCTTCCAGGCCAGCTGTTCTTAATTTAACAATGTTAGATAATTGCCATTGCTTGATGTCAAGACCTTTAATGATACCTAACCATTTGTTACGTAGCAAAGCAAAGTCATTGATAATTTTTTCAAAGTCTACAACGTCGGCTTCGCCCTCTACAAATTTTTCACAATCTCTAGAGGACAAAGCACGTTGATAGTTTTCAAGGTACTTACGAAAATGTTGACTTCGAAGTCTACGAAGTTCAATATTAAGATATTCGAGAATTGCTTCAATTTCTTGAAGCTGATTGAATCGATTTTCAACAATGCCGGGCATACTGGCAGCGGCCTTTTCAATATTTCCCGCTATGCGAGCATCATTCTTTGCTGCCAATAATTCAGCCTCATAGTATGCCACTGCATCAGGGATATTTGAGATGTCCTTTGAAACTCGATCATACCAATTCATTTAATCCTCATCTTCGTAATATTCATCTTCTTCTTCGATCTCTTCGCCATCAATAGCATATTCAATAGCTGTGTCTAAATATGGATCTACGCCTAGTAGACTATCTAAAACACTTTCTTTAATACCATAATCTAACAATGTGTTAACAAAGTCAGCGGCAACGTCTTTGCGTTGTTTTTCAGGAATATGCTCTACAACAATTGACCATAAATCTGCAATTAAATCTTCTTTCATTCTACGCTCTCCGGTTGGGATTCAATATTTGTAGTTATCTCAGAAACGGATTTTTCACCGTTTTTGATGATGTCGGACATAATTGCATCTAGCCCACCGTTTTCGTTTCTTTCCCAAGCCTTGCGGAATTGTTTGATAATTTCGCCATCGGCTGTTGTGTATACAAGGCTATTTCCTTCTTTCTTTAGAAGACCTTTTTCTTCTGCCAGATCTACCATTCCGCTATACGGATTCATACCTGTTTCATAAGGAATCTTTACCTGTACACTTTCAAAAGGTTTTGCATAACGTGTTTTCATAATCTTACAAGCTGCACGAATACCTTTAACTTCTGAAATCTTGTTGCCGTCTTCGTCTTCTTTCAACTTTAACTTACGCATAGCAACAACAATAGAGCTTGCGTAGATAAAACCTTGTCCTCCACTGATTTTGTCATCTGGATCAAACATATCTTGACTTGCGTATGTGTGGTTAGTAGCAACTAAACCAATGTTTAAACTACCAAACATATTAACACAATTACGAACAAGTGCTGTAAGTGCTTTAGGTTTACGGCCCATGTCGCCTTTTAAATCGCCTGCTTCGAACTGATTAACATCTGTAGGAGTTAACAACATACCTAGTGAATCAAGTACAAACAGAACCTTAGGACGGCTATCTTCAGGCATTGCTTTATATTCAGCAACAAATTCTGTAATAGTTTTTGCTACATCGTCAATCATTGCCATATTAAGTTTAAGCAACTTATCTTCGCTAGTATCAACACCAAGTGCTTTTAACCAATCTTCATCGAGAGCATTTTCTGTATCGATTAGGATTGGATAAATTCCTTGTGCCTGTGCTGCCTTAATAAGGTTACCTGAACAGATATATGATTTACCTGCGCCAGATTCACCGGCGAATACCGTAACTTTACCTAGCGGTACACCTTTATTAAAATCACCGCTAATCAAATAATTGAGAGCGTAGTTACCTGTTGAGATCCAATCAGTAGGATCATTAAAGCCAATTGACAAGCCTTCAATAGACTTTGTAATTGACTTTCTAAATTTAGAAATATCAAATGCTTTTGCCATATTATGTTCCCTGTAGTGGTAAGAGAGTGCGGGTATTGCCCACACTCTTTACTTTATTATTATTGACTTTGACGAGCGCGAATCTTGGCAAGAATGTCTTGCGCACGACTAGCACCTTCTGCTGCCGGAGCACTTGCTACAGGAGTAGACTGAGCTGCCGGAGCACTTGCTACAGGAGTAGGTTCTTCGTCAACTTCTTCAGCAGGAGCACTTGAGCGAGCTTTGTTAGGATCGCCTGTTGCAGCACCCATGCCTGCTGGTTTGAAGTATTGACCCCAACGGTCCATGTCATATGCTTCGCCATTAACTGATGCTTCAAACATTTCTTTCATAACCTTAAGCTCAACATCGGTTGGCTTCTTAGGCAAGAAGTCTGACAAGTTAAACAAACCATGGGTATCAACTGCGGATTTTTCTGCATCGGTTAGAGCACGTTCACGACGGCTCCACTTACTTGTAGAATAATCAGCAAAACCACCTTTGCTTGTTTTTGCGATACGGAAATCTACACCGCGGAGGTAATCAGTTGGTAGTTCTTCCAACTCTGGGTCCATTAGTGCTGAACGAATGATTTGATAGATTTGAGGACCGATGATGAATCTGCGAATTGGATTCTCTGGTGTTTTTTCTTCTTTGAGAGCATCTTCAACAACAAAGCCTTGGAAGATATATGAACGCTTTTTCCAATATTTACGACCCATATCCTCTAATGATTTGTCTTTAAACCAACCACGCACTTCTGAAAGGATTGGACATACGGAACCATCGTTATACATTTCAACACAGGGAACCTGTACTTGAACTTTACGTGAATCGGTTTCGCCTTTAATTCCTGCGAATTCCAATTTGATCATTGCACGTTCAACCCAGAAAAATGTGTTGTTAGAATTGCCATCTGGTAGGAAACGAACTACGGCTTCCTTGCCTTCTTGCATGTTCCAATGTGGGTAAATTGCGTTGTCGCCGCCGCTTGATGTTTGTCCTGTGGACTTTGATTGTGCTTCTTGAAGTTTAGCACGAATTTCTGCTAATGTTGCCATTTTATAGCCTCCTTATGCCTTTAATGTAAATGACTTTATGCCTATCGCATAACAACTATTATGCGCTTTTTATTTAGCAAGATCAAGTCCTTTCTAAAAATTTATTTCACCAAAAAAAATCCACTCTATGAGTGGATTTGGTGATAACGAATCATAGCCGCTGTTCTTGCTAAAAATAATTTCCACCGGATTTCTTCAGTAATTAAACCTTCAGGATCATCCGGTGTTGGGTCTGTTTGAATTCTTTGTAGATCTTTTCTTCGATAAGATGTAATGATATCGTCAACTTCAATAATGTTATCTTCGCTGTCATCTGCAAATAAAACAATTTTGTGAGGATTGCCTGTAAAAATTTTAGGTTTTTGTATTTTGATAGATCTTGCAAGGACCGGTCCTTTTTTGATCGCAATCTGAGCTGGTGACTCTATAGTTGTAGGTCTCCCAAAGAGTTCTTTCCCATTGAGACTCGTATTTGCCTGGCTTGTCCCAATTAAACTCATCGCAGCTAAGATTACTGCTAACCTTTTCATTTCTAGTCCTCATTAACATTATTGACAAGTCCTTGTAAGTGTTACACTACCGTCTGGATTGCGCACTTCAGTCCAAGGACTACATACTTGTTGTTGCGTATAAACGGGCGGTTGTTGAATAACCGCTGGCGGTTGTTGAACAACTACAGGACGAGTTGCGGCATATACCACAGCACCTCCAACTACAGCTGGAACTACCCAATTCCAACCTCTCCCATGATGCATATGGTGTCCGCCATGATAGCCATGATGTGGACCTGCTTGCGCACCAAAAGCAGATAAACCAATTAAACCTGCAATTAAGAGTTTTTTCATAAAACCCTCCTTGATATTATAGTAACGCCCCAATGCCAACTTTCGTTGACAAGGGGCAACTAAAATTACTTCTTAGCTTCTTCTTTCTTAGCAGGAGCTTTTGGAGCTTCCTTAGCAGCAGGTGCTGGCGCAGATGCAGCTGGTTTGGCTTCTGCTTTCTTTTCTTCTTTCTTAGGTGCATCTGCAGCGAAAGCGGATACTGCAAATAATGATGCTACTAAAGTTGCTACTAGTTTCATAGTAATTTCCTTTTTAAAAGCACAGACAATCAGTGCCTGTGTAATATTATAACGCATTAATAGGACCGAACGTTGACTAAAAAGTTTAAATTATTTTGCCCAAAAGAAAGGGCACCTAAGTGCCCTAACTATTGTATTTTCTTTTTATTATAGGCCTGCTAATTCTCTAACTCTTGCCAATTCTGCTAATTCAGGATTTTGTTCTGTTGATTGTTGTGGTGCCATTCTTTCTACAAATTTACGAGCAACTTGTTCTGCCTGCTCACCAAACTTCTTGCCTACCATTGTGCAAACACCCTCTGGGCCTTTAGGGAATGTATTAGATTCCTTATCATAGAAACTTGTGATAAACTCTGCAAGTTCTTGAACATTAATTGCTGTACGCTCTTTTCCTTGCTCATTGTCGTCACTGGCCATTTGAGGTTCGTCTTCGGGTGCTTCTTCGCCTCCTGCTTCGGGTTCTTCTTCTGAGTAGTCACCAAAATCTAATTGGCCGACTACATCTGGTGCGTTTTGTTCTAACCAATCTTTAACCAACCCTCTGCAACATGCCTCTGGATCTTCTTTTGCCTTATCTTTAATGGCTTGGTCAAGTTTAGGATCTTCAATGATGCCTTTTAAACTTTCAATGGCATTGCTACCATCTACACCTGCTGGAAAATGTTGTCCAACTAATTCTTGTAATTCTTTAATCGCTGCGTCTTTTTGATCGGGATCTTGAATAGGGCTTGCTTCACCTAATTGATAAACCCAGTTTTCAAATTTTTCAAATGGATCATAATTTTCCATTTCAAATGTTTCTTCTTCGACAGCGGCATTGTTGGTCATTGCGACTATGTCGTCGTAGCCTATCGTGTTTCCTTCTTTCATTAGTCTATATAAGACCGGAAATACATTAGCAATGTCTTCTTTAAAATTTCTAACGGTAAATTTTTCTTTAAAATCTTCTACAACGTCTTGTGGTATTTCTTCACTATCGTATGCCTGGAAATTTTCTCTATATGCTTCGTAATGACTTTGTTTAGATAGTGCCTTAATTTGTTCACGTAGTCTATTTAGAGCCTCTCCGCTTCTTTCAACAATATTGTTTGTATCTGAATTCATTAAATCATTACGAACAACATAGTTGCTAAAACTTTTTAGTTGAGCAATTTCTTCGCTCATTTGTACAATTGATTTACCAATATCGTCGTATGGTACACCGCCATTAGCCACGTGACGTTGCATAGCACGAGCTCCTGCTAAATGAATGAAAGGATATTTAAATCTTTCACCGTCTTGGTTTTCAACAAATAATGCTGAAATATTACGTGTTCTAGCACCTGGTGCTTGATCGTCTGTTAATGCTTGACTATGTTTAATAATCAAACGTGTATCCATTAGTTTTTGATAGCTTACGGTCTTAGATCCGTACATTGTGCTTTCAGTAACATTCATTGTGCTTTCTCCGACTGGTGTTGGTTGTGTTGTAACCGCAGGTTCTGGTGAATTATGGCGGCTTAAAAATGCATAATCTCGTTTATCTAAATTGTCTTTAGTAATGTCACGAGTATCAAACGCCATTAACCTACGTTTAGCAAATAATCTTAATTCTCTTAAAAATCCAAACCAATTCTTCTTTTGAAGATCGTTCATTGATTCAGTAATTCCTGTACTGAAATATACCTTCATAGAGTTTGGTTCAGCTAGGCTGATGCTAACATGGCCTACAGGTGTTTCACCTTCCATGTAATCAAAATCAAAAAATCTTGCTTCTTCTGGGTTTATTGTAATTTCGCTGGTTTCTGAACCTAGCTTTAACCCTTTAAAGCGGCTTCTAATTTTATAAAATAAATCTGTAGCAATATTGTTTGTAGCGTCCATTCTGTATTTATCACATAAAGCCCGATACAAAGATCGGCATAGGCATTTGGTCTTCTGATAATTTATCAGTCATTTTTTCGTATACTTTAGGGTCCCAGTCCGCTAGTATGCTAGACATGCGAATTATTAACAATAATGCAGCCACTAAGTCGTCGTGTTCCCCAGATTTAGCTTTAAATCCAATTCCAGTAGCAACGAATGTTTTTAACTCTGAAATTAAAGGTTTTGAACATAACTTCATTTTATGAGTTTCAATCATGTGTTTAAGTTGGCTACATGCAGAAATTTTTGTCTTATGTGTAGTATTAAACCCTTTGCGGAATTTACGCACATGTCCTTTACGTATAGGCTCACTCAAGAATAATCCGGGGAAATTTTCCTCGCCAATATTTTGAATACAAATTAAAGCAGCTTCACCTAAAGTGTTATTTTCAACACTATAATAAATTTGAGGATGACCGCCTTTTAATTCTCCCTGATCCTGGATATAAGAACAAATTTCTCTTAATATTTTTACTTGACTTTGTACTGGAGTTAAATTATGATACCATTCTGCTACTTGATCCATATGGGGCATTTCAAATACTTGAATAGCACCATTGTCACCGCCTGTTCCTAAACTAGGATCTAATGCTACAAGATATGTTGCTTGCGGATTAATCTCTTTGTACCATCGTGTTTGTCCCATAGATAACATAGGCTCAGTACCTTTTAATTCAGCAAGTTTAACTGAGTTAATTAACGTTTCGTCAAAGATCAAGAATTCACATTCAAATTCACGACGGAAACGTTCTTCTCCAATTTTTGCACGTTCTAATCTTGCCCATTCGTCATCTCGGTCTGGATGTTCGCTCCAGTGGGCAAAATAACTATGAAATCCGTTAACTCCTAATTTTTGTTCATTGCCAAATTCGTCAAATCTTTTGTTTGCTTCGGTCCAAATTAACGCAAACTGATCTTCGTCTGAGTTAGGTGTTGATGTAATGATACACTTACCGCCTGTTGCTAGTGTAGGCGATAGGGCAGTCCAGAATTCTTTAGCTTTCTCGGGAGGTTGCACAAACGCAAACTCATCACAATAAATCAATGATAGAGATTTACCACGACCAGTATTTTCTGTAGTTGTGGTTGCTTGTATACGAGCACCGTTATCGTATTCGATTGTATTTCTATTGTATGAATAAACACCTGCACGTATAAAATCTGGAAGGTTTTCGTAACCATAACGGTAACGATCCATAATATCTTTTGCACCTTCGTATTTGTGTGCGGCAATAAGAACTTGACAATCAGGTACAAACATTGTGTACCAGAGTAAGTAAGCAACGGCACATGTGGTCTTACCCATCTGACGAGGCAACATAGCAATACATTGTTTGTTGCCGTGATAGGCTTCAATTAACCGTTCTTGGTATTCGTACGGTTCAAAGGGAATACTACCTCGAACAGGATGTTGAATTTTAATAAAATTTTTAGCGAAATAAAGAGGACCTGTAACAGGATCCATACACGCTTCGAGATGTTTAACTTCTTCAAGTGTGTATCGTTGCTGTTTATGCGCCTTCTTAATTAATACGCCATCTAATGATTTTGCCATACTATTATTTACTGAAAAAAATAGGGCCTTGCGGCCCTATTTGACTATATTTGTAGATTAAGCAACGGTAAAACTTGTACCTAATGTAACGTCAGTTCCACGAACATCGACGCCGTTTGCACCTACTGAAGAACCCAAATTACGAATTCTAGTTTGTAGTTCGCTAGCATCGTTGATGTTTTTATCCATTACAACATAAATTAACCCTGTAGCAGCATCTACGGTAAAGTAAGCCATAGGATTTAATTCTTTAACAATAACTTCTACTACTTCGTCAACTGCGTCATCTTCTGCGCGAAGATCAATGTTAGAGTTGCTGTTATTTTGAACTTGAATCTTAAACAAGTTGCAATTAGGAGAATACAATGTACCTACGGTTGCCTGTAAGCCATTAGTTCTTGTTACGCTTGCCATTATTTCGCTCCTTTAGCTTCTGCTAATCGTTGCATTAGTTCTGCACGAATTTGAGATCTTAAATCGCCCTCAAATTTTTGTTTTTGCATTGGGTTATCGCCACCAGCAACTTTAGGATATGTTCCTTTTGATTTGTTTAAATCGTTGCCGTCGTGTGTTGAAAATGATGCATCTTTAGTTTCTGGCTCTGAACTTCCAACTGAATTACCAAATGCCTCATCTTCTTTATCTTCGTCGTCGTCTTTTTCTTCTTTGTCGTCCATTTCTTCTGGTTCAGGTTTTTCGCCTTCTGGACCTTCATGTTCAGGACTACCGTCTGGGCCGGGACCTTCTTTTTCTTTATCACCGTCAATATCGATATCGATAACTTTTGGTTCGTCACCACCGCCGCCAAGGCCAGGTAATCCCGGAGGATTCATTTTGTCATCACCTGGTTTATCAAAGTCAGGTAACATTTTTAGTGGGGGTAATTCTGGTTTAATGCTAGCGATAGAAGGACCTGGAGGTGTTAAAGATGGTAAAGTTGGATCTGATTTAATTGTATCAGGATTGACTTTAGTAATTAACTTTAATAAGTCCTCAATATTATCCATGCCTTGAGCATTTAGGTTAACACTCATGCTTGGAGGTGTCGTTGGAGGAGTTTGCATTGCTGGAGCAGGCATGTTCATTGGCTCACCGCACTCTTCAACTGGCCTGTCTAATTCTTGCATTTTTGTTAGCAATTCATGAAAATTCATTTTTTATCCTTTGACTGGGTTAGGGTTATCAACTTTACTCATAGGTGAGCTTGCACCCGCCTTGTCTTGTTTAAATTTAGGTAATTTGTATTCGACCTGTGTGCCGTTTTCTTTCTTTCTAGTCTTTGATGTTTTTTCTAGATCTTTTAAAAATCCTTTATTAAAATCATCACCGAAATAATCTTTAACCTTAATCTTGTCGTTTGACAATACTGGTTCTTCTAAAACAGCTTTACCACTTGGCTCAGAGTCAACAAATACTATGTCTGCTTCGTGAGAATCACCGCCGTTTCTAATACGGAAATGGCTCTCCGGTACAAAGTACTTGACATGTTCTGCAATTTCTGGTGCAGTAATAGGATATTCACAAACAACTTCAAATGTATGAACTTCCACATTACTTAATTCTGGAAAATCAATGGGTGATGCTTGTATAGGAGTTTTTGATTTTTCTACAATAGTAGGATTTGTTGCTCCCAAGCATTCTTTGAAATTTTTCTCAAAATTTTCAGGCAGTTCGCCAGCTACCCTTACTTTAAAAGGGTACGATTTTTTGCTTTCAGCAAGGTATTCTCTAAAAGTCTTCATAACTATATTTATTCCTTTTGACCCAATTTCTTAAGAAGATCGTTGCGGTCTGTAATGATGTAGCCCTGGCCTTGTAACACATCGTTTGGATCTTCGTTATTATCTTTATCAATCTTATACTTCTTAAGTTGAAGATCAATTGCTTTTAATTTTTTATCAATTTTAGCAGTTTTAGCGTTAATAGCATTGCCCATCATGCTTGCTGCTACTTCAAAAATACGGCCGCTGTATCGTACTTCTACATTCATGCCCAAATCCATTAAATCGTCGTAGGCATCTTCTGCTTTCTTTGCTAGATTGTCAAGTTCTTTATCGTCTAATTCTTCTAACTCTTTGATAACAGGTAACCCTTTGGTTATTTCTGCTACTGCTTTATAGCTATCTTCAAGAGAATTAACTTGTTCGTGCGAAACAACAGGAGCAGATTCTTCTGTTTTTTTCTCTGGTTCGGCAGAGTCTAAATTAAAAAGTTCTTCAAGTTTTTTGGTCATATATTACTTATCTACGTTTTTTACCTTGATGAAAAATATCGCCTTCGTTTACAATACGAAATCTTACACCTTGCTGTTTACACCACTTACTAGCAGCTTCCCATTTGGCCATATTTTTTACATATTGTTCCTGGTTATAAAGACTTTTTCCAACACTTTCTAATTTAGTTTGACTTTCCGGTTTTACTTCTACAACTTCTGCATGTTTATTTCCGTTCTTATCAACATAGACAATAAAAAAATCTGGGACATACACGGTATATTTTCCTGTTAAAGGATCTCGATAAGGTATTTGTATACTTTCGCTAGCCCAATTTTGAACGCCCTGATGTTCATCAAGCATTCTCATAAAAATAAATTCCCAGCTACTACGAGCTAACGGTGTTTTTTTCCCAACGTATTTGTCGGGATTTTTCATCTCAAACCTTCCTGATGCAAATTTAGGCATTACGGTGATATATTTCTAAGAATTTCGGCTTTACTAATAGATAATGATCTATAGCCTAGTGTAGATGTTGATCGTCTATTATTATTCAATATTTCGCTTACGACAGCACTTAGCTCAACACCATCAAAAGTTTTTAATGTATCTAATAATTTAAAAACAGAAACTCCATCTATTTTAGCTTGGTTTAATAATGTGTATGCTGTGGCGGTGCCCGCTTGGCCAGAAAATCCTTTTGACTCAAAAAAACCAATTGCTGCTGATACTTCGTTTGCAGAAAATTCTAAAGGACTGATTCCATACTGATCAAAAAATAATTTAGTAGCTTCTGCGCTATCTTCGATTATAGGTGCTGGTAGATTAGTTGACATTATACTATGTTATCCCCGCCGGCCATTATTTTAGGGCTTGCTATTGTGGTATCTGTATTGTTTGAATTCTTTGGAAATGTTGCTCCAACAATACCGCCAACGGTATTGATTGCTCCACGAATTGTTGCAGGACTACTTAAAATATTAATTGCTTCTTGTTTAAGTCCGTCTTTACTTAAACCTTTGATATTTTTAACGGTATTTGCAGCAGCAATGGCAGTTCCTAAGAAGCCGCCGATACTACCAAATGCAGTACCATCACCTACAGCACCAAACACTGATTCAAGACCGTCTAGAACACCTCCAGGTCCTGTTAATGTTGCAACACCTCCACCGGCAACACTTAATGGACTTGGTGTGGTATCGTAGTGTAATGTAGCGAATCCCTTAGGACTTCCAATGGCTACTTGTCCTGAACTATATCTAACAGATTCATATTGAAAACTCATTGTGTTTTCTAATGCCTCACTGCTTGCCGAGTAATCAACATTACCGTGACTCCAGGATGTTATTTTTGGATTAATATATGTGTATCCGTTAAATCTTCTACGACTCATAGTATACACAGAAATACTTTTAATAAAATCTGGGCCTCTGTTATTGTCAAATCCGTATTGGAAGTTGTCTAATCCTGTCTCAGTCTGTCTATAGTTTGTTTTAGAAAATGCCTGATCAGGAAGATTTCGATCAGCAATATAATATCCCATATACAATGCCCATAGTGCATTGATAATTCCTGCGCTGTCATCGTAGAATGTTAGATTAACAGGATCGTAAGTATAGTTTTTGTAAATTATTTTTTTACGATTATATTGATTTTTAGTAACAGATTCGATTGTGTACTTAGGCAAGTCGGTAGATTTTACTAAGAATCCAATTTCGTCGGCATGTCTATTTGTAAATTGAGGTGCTTTAATTGCAGTCTTATCTAATTCAAATCGAACATAAAATAAGAACTTGGTTCTCGGAGCCAACCTCATTGTATCGTCTATATACAGACGAGTTGCGTGTTGCCAATTCCCCCAAACACCTTTTGGATTTGTTAGACCTTGACCGACACCTGTAAGGAAACGAGTAAATTTATTTGCCATACAAATATTTATGCCACAAAAAAACCCGGAATATTTCCGGGCTCTTTTGACTCAAATGAGTTATTATTGTGCGCCTGAACGTCCAGTAACAGCTTCGCCAATTGTACGACCAACAACTGCGCCAATACCACGATCTGTTCCGGAGCCGTTTGCTCCTGCAAACTGAATTGCGTTATCGAAACGAATTGTTAATGCCACGGTAGCATGTTCGTTAGTACCGTAGGCTAACTCGCCGTAGTCTGCATTTTGAACAAAGCAACCATACATTTCAAATTTTTCAAGAACGTTTGCTTCGCTAGCACCGTTACCGCCGTCAAGTACTTCAACGTTAGTTTGGAACTTGTAGTCGATACCAGAACGTGCAGATGCCTGTTCCATAAAGTCAAATTGTTTCTGAATTTGTTGACCAACAAGTTTTTGTACAAAACCAGATGCATCATCACGTAGTGTTAATGTAACGGTTTCGAATGAGTACTTACCTGCTAGGTATACTTTTGAGTTGTAAACATCTAGTGTCATTTCTTCAAAAGATACTTTAGGTCTTGTAACGTCTTGAACCTGCTTAGTTAATTCTACGCTAGATTCAACACCGAAACCAAGTAATGTTACTCTAAAGCGATACTTTAGTTTTGGCATTAGCAACGCTGTGTTGCTGTTTGCACCTGATGGTGGAATAGAAAATCTATTCAGTGATGATAGTGCCATTTTTAAATCTCTCCTGTGTTCTTAACACGCAATGGAATGTAAATGAACTCAACTGCTTTCACTGGTTCAATTGCGATATCAACATAAAGTTCGTTACGATCGATTCTTGATGGTGTGTTATTACTTTCATCACAAACCACCGCAAAGTCGTATAGTGCTCTTAAGCCTACTAATTCAAGCAATAAACTTTCTACTGCGCCTTTAATTTCGTCTCTAGTGATTTTATCATTAGGTTCAAAAATGTATGGACGAGCTAGTTTGTTTAATTGGCTTCTCAGGTATACAACTAAACGTGCTACGTTAATTCTATCTAGTGCAGAAGCATTCTTTGCTCTTGTTTTTTGACCAAATGCTACGTGTCCTACGCCAACAAAGAATGGAATTGGATTAATCTTTAGGTCATAAAGAACATCTCTCATACCTTCGTTTAGGAATACGGTTTGGAATTCTCCTGATACAGAATCAATGTAACCAACTGATGTTGCATTAGTAATACCGCCACGTCTTGTACCTGCTGGTGCAAACCATGGATAAGAAACTTGATCGCTTAGTGCAATTGTCTTAAGCATCATGTGTGTTGCAGGAACAACTGCATTAACACCACTTAAGTCTGTTGTAAATCCATTTGGATACCACATTGCAGAATATTCATCATAAGTTACAACACCTGCATCACCGTTGTCGGTTACTGCGTTTGCGTTTGTACCCCAATTAATAAGTTCTGTTGCGTTGCTCTTTAAGCGGAATGGAGTATCTGCAAGAACAAATGCTGTCATGCCACGATCAATGTTTAGGTTAACTAGGTTGCTGTACACTTCTGAATATCCAGGTGCAGCAATTAAGTTAAAGTTTCTGCGCTCTTCATCGCGGATTTCTGAACTTGTATCAATTACACTCTTAAGTGCTTGAACAACAACTTTACGTTGTGCCTTGCGACCAAATGTACCAGAACCGTCTTCGTTATTACCAGATGCTGTTGTCCAACGATCTGTTACGTATAGTTCCATGCTTACATTGCCCATGCGTCCGTTGTCTGCTGTGACATCGATGTAACTATTTCTATATTGTTTTACGTTACCGCCAGAACGACGTAGGTTCCATAGCAACATGCCTTTTGGATATAGTGCTGGATCTGGAGCGTCAAAGTCTAAGAAGTCACTGCTTAATAAATCAACAATTGTTGATGCTGCAAGAGTTGGACTTACAGATGTGTCGCCGCCGCTAGTTGCCCAACGTGCATCAGCAAATACAATTCCTTCTTCTGAAACTTGATCAGTCTTGTCAACTAAAACCCACTTATCGGTAATACCGCCTTGAATGTCATCATTAAAGCGATAAATTGTTGGGAAGTTTTCCATATCAGCTGTGCTGATCCACAAATCGTTAGTTACAAGAGATGTTACACCGTCTTGTTGTGTTGTTGGCATACTTGCACCTACATACGGACCTGCTGGATCTGTTGAAGCAAATACGTTTTTGTAACCTTTCCATGTAGAACCATTGTGAACCATGATGTCAACATCGCTATAAACGTTGTTAAACCATAATTGGCCGTCTTCTGCTTCATTTAATGGAGCATCGCCACTTGCTGTAAATCCAGCAGTTGCTAGTGGTTGCCAGTAAGTTGCTAGATAACCGTCAGCTGCGCCAGGTGCTGCTGAGCTTAAATCTAACACATAAGCAGATGCACTGAATAATGTTGCAAATGCTGTGCTTGATGTATCTTTAAATCTAATTTCGCCGCCAGCTTTGTGTTTGATTACTAACTGGTTGTCTGCTGAAACACTTGCTTCAACATTGTTTGTAATTTCAACTAAGCCAGTTGAGTCATAAAATGTTAATGCGTTAATTGCTGCTGCAATTGTTTCTGCATCAGTGCTGTCGCCTGCTGCTGTAAATGTAACGGTAGCTGCTGTACTTAGAGCTGCATCACCTACAACAGATTGTTTAATTGTAAATGTCTTAGCACCACTTAGTGTTCCATTAGTAATTACTTTAGAAGTAATTGTTGTTGCACCTTTAACAGCACGTCTCCAAATTTTAAATTTAGAAGTTTCTAATGTAGTGTCAGTTGACGGAGTACCGTTTGGTGTTGAATAACTAAATTCTTCGTCGCTGTTAAATTGAACAAATAAAGAATCTTTGTCAATTGCTAAACCGCCATTTGAGCGATCTAAATAATAATCTGCGGAATGTGTTGTTCCATAGATTGGAGCAGAAATTGCTGTCCATGCTTGTGTAGCTGAACTATATTTCTTAACTCTCCAACGAGCACCATTTCCTGGCTCTGTAGTTTTAATCCATACAGAACCTGTTGGATATCCTTGTTTTGTTGAAGGATTATCTGTTCTCTTAAATGTTGGAACAGAAGTGTGTGGAGCGTGAACTAGTTTTGGTTGTAGGTATGTACCTGTTGCAATTCCTAGATCAGTTAGAACGGTTCCCGAACCTGTTGCAATTACAATAGCACCACTTAGTGTTGAATCGCCTGCTGTATCTGTAGAACCATCTGAGTATAGATATAATCTGCTGTTTGCTACTTTAGCACTCACACCAGTAATGCCTAAGCCGTTAATATAACTTGCTGTTGCTGATAATCTTGCACTTACGCTGCCGCCTGATTGAACTGCAACTGATGTTCCATTGATTAAGAATGTATCTGCTGCTGTTAACGCTGTCACGGCGCCACCGCTAACGGTTGGCCAACTTGCTGCCCAGTCATTGCTGCCTACTAAAACCCAGCTACCGGCTGTTACACCAGCACCGCTGTTTCCAGGAGTCTTAAAGTATACTGCTGCTGGACCTGTTGATACTGCAACTACGGCATAATCTCCAATAGAACCAACTGATGCTAAAGGAACATCTGAACCGTCTAATTTTGATGTATCGTCATCGGATAAAACAATTGGAGTTTTTGCGGCAAACTTTTGTCCACCGTTTGGAACGGTTGCGCTGTTCCATTCTTGAATACCCCATGTTGTATTTTGTGTGTCTAGCCACCATGCGCCGTCTGTTGGATTTGCTCCCGGGGCGTCTGCTGTTGCTTCTAGTTGATCAAGATCTATGTCTGCTCTTACAATGAAAGCTGCGTTCGATGCGCTTAGATAGCTATATGCTGCTAGTAGACCGTATTCGTTACGCTCTCCGCCATGGATTGGTGATCCACTGGCTGTCTTTTCAAAGAACGGAACACCAAATGTATCTACCAAATCTTTCTGGCTTGTCATCTTATAAGCCTTACCAGCATTTGCTTTTAATGTTCCAGCAGCGGTGCCTGTGCCTGCTGCATTTGTTTTATTCTGTCCTGTGGCCACAACGATAAGCGGAGTTGTACCTGGTTCTGCAGGTGTGTAAAAACTCTCGTCAATTACCGTTACTTGTACGCCTGGTGATGTTAGTGCCATTCCCTATTCTCCTGGTAATAGTTTTACTCAAAGTATTTAGCGGTAAAAGGTAAAAATACCTTCTTATAACATCAGAAAAAGGGGAAGAAAAGGTGTAAATATTTTTATGAGACCACTTTGTAAGGCCTGTAATGAACGGCCTAGAGCATTAAATTATTATAAAGGTAAAAAACCTTATTATAGAACGCTCTGCGAAGCGTGTCTAGCTCACGGGTCTAAAGCACATATACCTCGTTGGAAACGTGCTGGATACAAAATGAAATCGCAATGCGAAAAATGCGGATTTAAAAGTCCGCATTCTGAAGTATTTAGAGTATTTCACGTAGACGGCAATTTAGATAACTGCCGTCCTAGTAATCTAAAAACAATATGTTGTAATTGTTCTCAAGTTTTAAGCAAAGAGGGCATTACTTGGCGTCAAGGAGATTTGGTCTCTGACTACTAATTCTGTCTGCTTAAATAGATCATCGATAGTTCCGTTATTATCTATAAAATGATCAAATTCTGTTCCTACCCATGCAGTTTCACTAGCATGAATTTTACGCATTTTTAATTCTTGGAACGCCCAGTTATGTCCTTGATTAGCGGCTAACGCTATATCATACCATTCGGGAAGTTCTCCTCTGCGTACCCATACAATTTTACCACCCGCATTTCTAATACTGCTAATTTCGTTGGGGAAACGACAATCTGAAATTACTACATTATCCTTAGAATTACGAAGTTTATTTTCTAATGATGCTATCCAAATATCATCATGGAAGCCTTTGCGGCATACCTCTGTGCCCCAATATTGAAGTACCCACCTTGGAGTAAGTGTAGGCATTGCAAGTCTTTCTGCCCACCAAGGATCAACTTGTTCGCGCCACTCTCTTGCTTCTTTGGTTCGACCTTCTAACATAGTTCGATCCCAACCAAACACAGAGCTTACTGCGTCTTTTAATGTATTAGCAAAAGACTCTCGTCTAAATTCGTGGAAATTAACTAGATAATCGGCAATAGTATCTTTGCCCGATCCAATAAACCCGCATACACCTATAATCATAATATCCTCCAGTTAAAGGATATTATACGTGAAATTTATTTGAAGGTCAACCAGTTATCCAGGTATAACCGGAGCCGCCTGGCACCAATTTCATTAGATCTTCAGTTAACTTATCAATTTCGGCTTGCCCTTCTGTTTTGAGTGCTGCTCCGTTTAATGAGCTTCCGCCGCCAGGACCGGCAATTTGAGCAAATTTTTCACGAGCTTGTCCTAGCATCATTTTGCAGTTAGCTAAAGCATAATCTTTAATCCATTGCCCAGAATAGGTATCGGTTATGATAGAGCTATCTGGTTTTGTGTTATAGATTTGTAACATAACTGACTCATCAGTTCTTGGTCTTTGATGAATTATTAACTTTTTACTCTGCGGATGCCAAGTAAAATTAATAAATGCTCCAAACATTTTTCCTACAAGCTCTTGATATTGCGAAAAGAGTTCATAGGTTAACAAACCGCCCATATTTGTCGAGCTTAACAAATATGTATTAGTATAGGCTAAATTAAAAGGTTCAAATACCGTACCTCCGGTACCGCCTCCAGTTCTTGAACCAACGCTTCTTCTAAAAATTTGCCTAACCTGTTGTACTTCCTTAGGCAAAATATATTCGTTAACATCGGTTTTTAGCACTAAAAAGGCATAGCTTTCTTCTACAGCATTATCTGAACGCTGACGGAAAACCGCTAGGGCACGATTAAGGGCTGTTTCGTAGTGGATTGGGTCTAACTCTACATCAACCATGCCGTCGCCTAGCATAGCTTTGCAGTAGTTATAAACCTCTTGTTTTACTTGATCAGTTGAGCTCATGCTTGTATTTATCGTAGCGGTAAATATATGACTATGCCAAGACTTTCGCTATATCGTCCCGAAAAGGGCAACGACTACAAATTCATTGATAAAACCGTCTGGGAAATGTTCCAAGTTGGCGGTACAGATGTGCTTGTTCACAAGTATTTAGGGCCCGGTAGTTCTGTACAAGGAGATAATCCTAGTACTCCTACTTACGGAACCGATTCTGTGTCAAATATTCAAGATCTTTTATTTTTAGAAAATCGTGACCGAAAATATGATCCTGATGTTTATATTTTAAGAGGCGTATATAACCTGCAAGACATTGATTTTAATCTAAGTCAATTTGGTTTGTTCTTGCAAAATGATACAATTTTTATAACGTTTCATATTAATGATACCGTAGAAAAACTTGGTAGAAAAATTATATCAGGCGATGTGTTAGAATTGCCTCATTTAAAAGACGAATATGCACTTAACGATTTTAACTTTGCGTTAAAACGTTTTTATGTTATTGAAGAAGTTAGTCGTGCTGCGGAAGGTTTTTCAGTAACTTGGTATCCACATTTATATCGTGCTAAATGCAAACCTCTAGTAGATAGTCAAGAGTTTAAACAAATTCTTGACGGCGTTGCAGGTGAAGGTACAAACCAAACATTACGCGACATTATGTCAACTTATGAAAAAGAAATGCAGATTACACAAGCAGTTCTTGACCAAGCTGAAGCAGATGCACCAAAGAGCGGATATGACACAAGCAAGTTTTATACTTTGCAGAAAAATTTAACTACAGGCGAAACTGAGCTAGTTACATCGGATAACACACAATTAAATGTTTCTTTTGAAACTCAAGCCACTGATGAGACTGGAGATCCGTTGTTTGACGAGAACGGAGATCCAATTTATGTAGGTGCAACTGCTTCAACAATTTATAAGACTCCGGAATGGGAAGACTATGGCGGTTATATCACCGGTGACGGAATTCCTCCGAACGGAACACCGTTCTCAAGTGGTATTGCGTTTCCTTTAAATCCTGCAGAAGGACAATTTCATTTACGTACTGATTATTTTCCAAATAGATTGTTTAGATTTAACGGAGCACGATGGGTTAAATTTGAGGATAATATACGCATGACTATGAGCAATCTAGGTCCTTCCGATACAGAAATTGGCGCTACATTTGAAGGCAAGGATGATCGCAAGACGCAGAAGACTGGATTTATTAATAATGAAACGGTTAATAAGATCAATAATAAAATGATCAAAGAAAGACAGAGTTTAAGTAAAGCTCTAAGACCAAAGGCGGATGAATAATGGACTTCTTTTATGATGGGCAGATAAGACGCTATGTGACTCAGTTCATGCGCTTTTTTATTGGATTCAAGTATAAGGCCGGTGACGGCGAAGAACGCCATGTGCCAGTAATGTACGGTGATTTAACACGTCAAGTAGCTTCTATTATTAGAGATAACTCTGAAAATAAAATGCCTACCGTACCAAGAATTGCTTGTTATATTACAGGTCTAGAGCTTGACATGACTAGACTAAGCGATGCTACCTTTGTAAGTAAAATCAATATTAGAGAAAGAAAATATTCAGACTTTGATGAAGCAGGTGATCCTATATATGAAAGTACTCAAGGTGGTCATTATACTATAGAACGTTTAATGCCAACTCCGTATAAGTTAAGCATGAAAGCAGATATATGGACTTCAAACACTGATCAAAAATTGCAATTGTTAGAACAAATTCTTGTTTTCTTTAATCCAAGTTTCGAAATTCAAACCACTGATAACTTTGTTGATTGGACTAGTCTTAGTGTTGTAAATTTAAAAAATTTAACGTTTAGTTCTAGAACAATTCCGCAAGCAGCAGAAAGCGATATTGATATTTGTAGTATAGAATTTGATATGCCTATCTTTATTACAGCTCCTGCTAAAGTTAAAAAACTTGGAGTTGTTAAAAACATTGTTACTAATATCTTTACTGAAGACGGTGATGTGCTAGGACTTGAAGACTTAACAATGGACCTTGGAAAAGCCGGTACTCAGTTATTTAGAACCTATGATCAATACGGTGTCTTGTTATTAAAAAGTAATAACGGTCAATCCAATGACTACGATTTATCTATTTTAGACGTTTATGAAGCCGTTCAGGCTGCAGGCCTTGATGTTCCAGTAAAATATGGAGATAGATTAGATTGGAATCTTGTGTTAGAACATCACGGTGGTTATACTCCGGGATTAAGTATGGTCTACTTCTTACAGCCTAACGGTAATGAAATTCGAGGAACATTTACAATTAATCAGATAGATCCAACATATCTTGTTGTAACAATTGAAGATAAACCTTCAAATACATCGATTCCCGGACCAGCAAGATCAAATAATAGTTGGACAACAATAGATGCAATTATCGATCCTTATAAATTTAATCCAATCGAAGTGTTTGGTTCTGCATCGTTAATAACTCCTGGTATTAGATATTTGATGCTAGAAGATGTAAACCCTAGTGAAAATAGAGGCGGAGTAATGCAATATGGCCAAAGTCCTGCAGACGGAAGCAGCGGAGATCCTTACGACGGTCCAGATGGATGGAAAGATGTAAACGGATATGACCTATATCTTAAAGCAAATTCTATTATTGAATGGGATGGTACTACATGGGTAACCGTTTTTGATCCAGCTGCGGCTACTGAACTAACATATGTTACCAATTTAAAAACAGGTATTCAATATAAATGGGATTTAGAGCAGTGGCTCAAATCATTCGAAGGCGAATATGCTGCCGGAACGTGGAGATTTAACCTCGACGGAGAATAAGTAAAGGTATGCAACAGCGTGCCGGACTACTATTTCTTGCCAAAAAAACAGAACGGATTTTGTTAATCTTAGAAGATTACAAATGGACCGTTCCTACTTTTCCAAGACAAAATACTTTATTAGAAGATGCCCAGGGTCTTTTAAGAGATTATTCTCAGGGTAGAATATTACCTATTGAATTATATCTTAGCGAAGATAAGGGGTTTGAATACGGCACTTATGTTTGTTTAGTTGAAGAAGAATTTTTAACAAGGGCTAGCCCAACAATATGTTGGAGCAGCATCGAATACTTGCCTAAAAATCTTCATAATGGTTTAAAAACCACACTAAATAATCAGCTTATTAAAACAAAAATTGAAACTATATTGGTCTTAGAAAATGATGAAAATACAAAATAGCGAACGCTTCAAACAGGAATATCAAAAATTTCAAGAAAGAATTTCTTTGGTAACTGATTCTGATCTACAGAAAAAAATGATCGACATGCTATTGACGATCAAATCTAGAGTTCAAGCACTTGATCAACAGCATGATCATGTCTTTTTAACAGGCAAGGTTCCTAATGACATTACTGAAACTAGAAACGATCTAACCCAAGTAAGACGTGAGTTAGATCGTATGTTGACTAGTTGGGAATCTTCGATTAAGCCTGTGCCTCACCCCAACGAAGAATAATTGATCCTGGCGTTGCGGTTCCTGTAACCTTATACACGTTAATAGCTAGTACGTCTGGCCCGTTCGGGAACGCACCTCTACCACCAATAGCTGTAGTTGTTAATTCTTTAAGTTCAGTTAATGATATAGCTGTAGTGTTTCCTGGGTTAGCAACGAACGAGAATACCTGTTCACCCGGTAGCGCATACTGCGGATCACCAAACTGGAATGTAACCGTACCTGCTGCACTAATAGTTGCACTAGAAGTTTGTGTAAATGTAACACGCTGTACAATTGTTGTTCCTAATTGTCTTGATGTTACTGAACCTACAGAAGTACCAGCTGGGAATTGTGTATAGCTGGTTGCAATACGAGTTCCTACCGATGCACTTGATGCATTCCAAGTTGCTGATGTAAAGAACAAATAGTTAGTATTTGAGTAAGATGCTGCTGTACCTGCTGCCTGCACCGTTGTTGTTATGTTAGTGTTACCGGGAGATAAAGCATTACCATTGGCACTCATAACAATACGAGTATAAGCAGTTCCTGCAATAGTTACATATGAAGTAGTAACACTTGCTACGGTTTGACTACTAATAACATAAGTTGTAGCACTTAAAATATCACCAACTTGAAGTTTTGATGCGGTATAATCTGCATTGGTTATTAAGAAATCGTTTCTAGCATTACTAAATGCACTAGCATAAGAAATAGATGCTGCGCTAGAAACGGTTATTGATATATTAGAACTTGCCGGACTGGTTGCGTTTGCACCAGAACTCATATCAATCCTAGTATAAATTGTTCCTAAATATCCTCTAGTAATACCGGATATAGATTGGCCACCGGTAATGTATGTTGCCGCTGCTAGTCGATCGCCAACACGTAATGGTGTTGTAGATAATAATGCATCATATGCAGTATTAAGAATATAGAACGTAATGTTTCCTAACTGCAACGCATTAGCATATCCTGAAATTCCTGCAGGATTAGCAATAGCAGTAATTGTATTCGATACGGTAGTAAATCCTCTAGCACTAATTGTTGTAGTTAATGCTCCTTGAACGGTAGCTGTTGTTGTAAACGGTGCAACACCACCCCAGTTAATAGAACCACCAAGTGCAATTTGTGCGAAGCTTGGTTGTCCACCAGATGCAGCACTGGATAAACCAGTCCAGGTAATCTTGGTAGGATCTGTTGGATAATTTCTTGGGTTTAAAATACCTTCAACAACAATAGCACCCGTACCAGAGTCAGCAGTTAACGCAATTTCATTTAAGAGTAACTGCGCTCTGTTTAGCAGATCGCGTTCACCTAAATCTCCAACAATAGCGTTAGAAACTGAAGGCGCTAGTCGAATCATAAATGCTGTTTGTTTTGATGTTGTAAAACTCAAACCAGTTGACGCATAGTTAAAAATGTAACCGCGGTCTGTATCAAACATACCGTCAGTTAGTAAAGCTGAACCCCAGTGACTAATTGTTGGGGTTGTTGTACAACTAATTAATTGAACTCCTGCATTTACTAAATGTGCTGCGGCTGTTCCTGCCGAGAAAGTTCTGTTTTGGCCTGCTGTAAAGGCTAAGAAAGAAGCATTTCTTGTACATCCTAGTAGTCTATTTCCAGATTTTCCAGAGTAAGAAATTAATTCGTTATCAACATATACGGTTCCAGTTGTTGGGAATCTTGATGCATCTGTAAGATCCATATAGTTTTGACCGGAATTCATAGCTGCTGATAATTTGCTAACTGCTGATCTATTTTCAACTTCGTAGCGCACAGGCAAGTTAGCAGTACGCATATACGCTTCGGTATTTACGTTAGAGTTTCTTACCTTATGTAAGAATACAAATCTACCATCAGCTCCACGAAGCATCCATTCTACAAAACCAGCAGCATACCATGAGTATTGCATACCTAACATCTGCATACGCCATGGTAACATTTCGTAACCACTTGGTCCTGTTCCGTCAATAGGATCAATGTTCCAGTCACGTTGAGGAATATACAATTCTGTAGTTACACAGACTCTTGCTCCTGTAATAGAGTTTGCGCCGCGCCAGTCTGGAGCCATAGTCATTGATGTTTGACTTGCTATACTTGTTACAATATGGCTCATCCCACGAATAACAATTTTGTCTCCAACTTTTAATTGATCTTGGAACCTAGTATTTGTACCAGTTACGGTATTGCTGTCTAGTGTAATTGAAACGGTTCCTGTTAATTGGTTTGTACTTGATCGACGAACCAACGCCATTTCTTGACCATCGTATTGATAGAATAAACCGTTTTGCTCATCAAATGCACCAATACGAACGGTTGATCCGTGCCAGCGTTTTAAAAGAACTTTGGCATCAGGTCCTAGTGTACCTGTGGTTGATGACAATGGTGCATTTGATCTAACACGGAATCTACGTGCATCAACAATACTTTCAACGGTATAGTCACCATTAAATTCAAAATCTACCATACCAATAACTTCAATTTCTGCACCTGGTTGTAGTCCGTGGTCGTTGTCGTCACAGGTAAATGTAATATAACTATTAATTACCGTGTCAGCTGCTGTAGCAGAGGCAAGTGTATAACTTGGTGCAAACAAACCACCGGTGGTATACATAATACCTTTACCAGATTGGTAACGAATGTATTTTTTACTTTGACGAATTGCCTGTGCACCGTGACTTGGATTACCAGTACCTAGCTGAACACCGCCGTCAAATGGTCTATGTGTAAAGAAAGTATCTGGACGAGCGTATAATACTCCGGTTAGTGCAGATGCTGAGGTATCGATTGTACCTGTTGTTCTAGCAGGAAATCTAATTTGAGTTGGTGTTGGAACTTGTGTTACTACATGAGGACCAGTTGCTAGTTGATGATTAGCTGATAACAAATCAATACTCATGGCGCTTGTACCGTTACCTACTACGGCAAATCTACCAATACCTAAATATGTGGTATAGGCAATTTCTTCCCAAGTTGCTGTTCCTGTTGTAGTTCTTTCAGTAAATGAACCAGTTTCACCTGTAAATGATGTAAGTGCGCTGGTAGCACCGTCTGCAATAACAACAAAGTTGCTGTCACCGTAGGTACAATTATTCCAGTTTGCTCCAGAAGGTAATGTAACCGAAGTCCATGTTGTTCCAGTTGTTGAATAAGCTGCGGTTGCTGATCCTCTTGCTACTGCAAAGAATCTATTGTATCCGTAAGTTATTGAGCTCCATGTTGCTGAAGCAGGCAATGCTCCTGTAGCTGTCCATGTTAGTCCGTTATCAGCGGAATATGCTGCGGCTGTGCCGCCTGAAGCAATTGCCACAAAGTATGCTGACGATCCAATTAATCCTGCAGATACATCAGTCCATGTTGTCGAACTTGGTAATGCACCACCTGCTATCCAAGTTGCACCGTCTATCGAATATGCGGTTGCTGTGCCACCTGAAACAATTGCTACAAAATATCCTCCATAGAATGATACTGATGACCAAGATCCGGAAGATGGCATTGTTGCAGCAGTCCATGTTGTGCCGCCGTTAGTAGAAAATGCTGCGGCTGTGCCTCCACTGGCAATTGCTACAAATACATCATTTGCACCAATGGTTCCTGCGGCTGTTGCAACCCAATTTCCGCTCGAAGGCAACGCTCCGCCTGCGCTCCATGATTGTCCATCTGTTGATCTTGCGGTGTTTGCAGAAGAACTACCTGTTGCAATGAACACGCCATTAAGAGCTGAAGTGCTTGACCATGTAATTGAAGTTGGTAACGTTCTTGCTGTAGCAGTAAATCCCGGTGCTGGCTGTGATGAAATACTTGTTAAAATTGTAGTGCCTGGCAATAATCCGTGATTACTTGCAAAATCAACCTGAACGGTTGCAATAGCACCAACACTTAATGTTGTTCCGTCTGGAATTGCGCCAGTTAATGCTTCACTGATTGTTAATGTTGGATAAACAGAAACCGTATCTCCTGCATAAGGAGTACCTGATGCAGATACTGCGCCAATTGTTCCTCCACCAGCCGAGGTAACGGTTAATATACAATCATTAGTAGTCGACGATCCATCTAAACTTGAACCAGAAATTAAAATTCTATTTCCTACATTATAACCTGATCCACCTGCACCTACACCAGCACTAACTACCGCTGAATAAACACCATCTGTTCTTGTAACATCAAATATTGCGCCTACGCCTGATACAAGTTCATTTGTAGCTGAAGTAATGTTATAACTAGCATCGCCTGTTGCACCAACGGGTGTTCCAATAAGTGTGTAGTCAACAATGCCGCCGGCAGTGACTCCATCTACACTAATTGTAATATCGTTATCTGGGCTTACACCGCCTAGGTCTGTTCCTGCCCATGTTACAAAATCTCCTTGAGCGTAATTATTACCCGGTGTTGAGAGAGTAATCTGATAAGCACCAGTACCACCTGTTCTTACAACATTAATTTGAGCACCATTACCTGCGCCAGTTGTTGAAGATTGATTAATTGCAGTATATGTACCGCCGCCTGATATTCCTGTTCCAGAATATGTAAATCCAGTAACACCTCCCTGACTATCTACACTAGATACGGTAACAATAATATCGTTGTCTGGGCTTGTGCCGCCTAGCGATGTTCCGAGAATTACAATTCTGTCTCCAACAACATATCCGTCTCCGTTAATTGTACTATCGCCTAAGTCAGTTACGGTATAGACACCACCGGATCTTGAAACAGCAAAATGAGCATTTGCTCCTGTGCTTTGAATATTTGTTCCGGTAACTGCAAGGTTAGATCCGTTAGCACCTAATTTAGTTAAGCCTAAGGCTGCGGATAAGTCTACTTGATTTCCGCCAATTGCATTAATAACTAACGCTGCACCAGAACCACTTGAAATAACCATGCCCTGTTGAACGCCTGTTAAATCAACTAATTCAATTGATGTGTCTGCAGGAGTTGTACTTTCTTTATATCTTGCAGTAACCGTTCCAGAACCAATAACACCAGATACAGATGTACCCGCAGCAATATTTGGAGATCCTGAAATTGGTGATCCAATGGTTGGACTAGTTCCGTTGAACGCTATTTGATATGATCCAGATGCTGTTGTAAATTTTGAGCTTACACTTAGGGTTGATCCGTTGCTATACACAGAAAACGTTGGTTGTCCAATTGATGCTCCGGTATAAAAACCTGCTTGTCTAATCTGAGCAAAACTTGTAAACAGACTTTCTCCGTTAGTTGTTCCTACTTTAGCACTTGCATAATATGTAAATGACACAGAACTCGGTACACTATAAACTAAGAATGAACCTTCTGCACGAGCAAAACCGCTAACATTCGAACTAAGACCTTTTACCGTAATAGGTTGTTGTACGCTAAAACCGTGAGCTCCGGTTGTTGTTACCGTAATTAAAGAAGAACCAAAATAACCAGTATTAATTGATGCATCTGTGGTTATAGCTGAAACACTTAGGTCAGTTCCAGGCACTTCGTAAATAGAAGGATACATTCGAATTAAACCTAGTGCCTGCCATTTAGTAGGTTGTAATCCGTACTCAAAGTCAGCGTCAAGCATGGCCTGCGGAGCAGCAACACGCATACGTTCAATAGCATCTGTACCAAATTGCCAAGGTCTAATTGTTTGGTATTCTTCTTCAACAAATATTTGTAGATTTGCCGATGATGTTAAATTTGATGTATCGTGAGACAAATAAATTGTAGTGATAGTATCAGTTGTTTGAAACCATGTTCTAAAATCAACATCACTTAATAAGTTACCGTCACCGCTAGAACGTCCTTGTTTATATTCTACAGATAATGTTTCTGTGGCGTCGGCAAAATTATAGATAATTTCACCGTCGTCTACATTAGTAATTAACAATAATTCATCTGGTGTAAATTTTCCTAATAGTCTAATAGAACTTACACCTGGAATCTTCGATGGCATTGCAGGAATACCGTCCTCGATAACCGAGCTGAATACATTCCATAATGCTGTATTGGCAGAATCTGCTCCTTCTTCGGCAGGTGCAGAAGGATATTTAATTTGAACGGTTACATTACCATATGATGGTGCAACCGTTTGATTTGTAAAAATATAATCATTAATAACATCTCTTAGATATTGTTGACCTGTTATCTCTGGGCTAACATCGCCTCGAATTTGAGGTTCGCCGTTAATCCAAAAATAATCTGCAACTTGACGACATTTAACATTCCCGCCATATCTTAAATCGTGTATTATCGAATCAATAAAATATCCAACGTCTCTAAAACATTTGTCTGATGCATAAGAGTAACCAGAGTAAGGTGCAATATTATTAGTAATTTGATTATTAATAAACGCAACTACTTGATTTTGTAAAAATGTTTTATTTGCTGTTAGTAATGCTACCGCATTAGGAAACAGGTTATCATTTTTACTAATCCCCGGTTCAAAAATATATTTTTTTATCTGTCGTTTTGCCATTTAATTTTCCTTATGCTCCAAATGCAATTGCAAAAGCAGTTACACGAGAGTCTACGTAATCTTTTCTTGTTGCATGATTATTTGCAGTAGGAGATGCACCCAATGTTACTACTCCTGTTATAGCAGTAGTTCCAGATACTTCTAAATCTTCTACGCTTGCTATACCCTGCACGGTTAGTTCTCCGGAACTATCTCCGGGACCAATGTTTACTGATTTAAAATTTGCGTCGGCTGGTTCTCTTAACCCAATATCAATATTGTCTATTGAGCCAACATCATTGGCACTTTGTATAAAAACGTTTCCGTTAACAATATTGATATAAGGAGTTGATCCTTGTGCGACCGTAAAATCGCCGTCAATATTTAAAAATTCAAGTGTTCCTACACGAGTTAGATAGCTGTATCTAATAATTTCAGAAAGAGAAATTGTTGAGTCAGATGCATCAATAACTGGGATTCCGTTAATTTCAAAATCACCGGTTGTACTAATGTTTCCAGATACGGTAATTGAGCCGGTTACGATTAGGTCCCCCAGTTCATTGACTAGAAAACCCGGGCTTTTAAAGCCGCTTTTTGATTCAAATGGTATGTAAGTTACTGACATAAAGCCCTCGCTATCCCCCCGACTTCAACTGCTACAAAGACTATGTGTATTTATACGCAGCTTGATTAAACTCTTGTAAGGTCGTTTAGGCTGTAAAAATAAGTGGCACTAAAAATCAACTTACCGCCTAATAAAAGGCTGGAATTGTCGTAAGTAGAACCGTCTGGACTAGACGCTGGCTGCGCCTTTAACTGAAGTTTTGACTCTGAAATTGTAGCTGTAATTTCCACTAAATTTTCGTTGATATTAGTTCTGCCGTAGATTGTAATATCTGCTTTACCCGATCCTGCAACCACCAAACATTTAATCATTTCTTTTCTAATATTGCTAACATCAACAACAATAGTGTACTCTGCCGCGGCAAAATCCCCAACATACCATTCGTCAATTAGGGTATCTGACGTAACTGGTATCCAAGGTCCTTTGTAGGAGAAATTAACTCCGTTTTGTAATCTTAGAGTATTTTTTAAACCACGTAGAAAGTATTTTGCAAAATTTAGCATAGTAGTGTATTTATCAGATAGTAAAAAAGCCCCTTTCGGGGCTTTGTTTATTTGTTAGCAATTTTAACTAGTTTGCCATATTCTGGCAAATATAGATACTCAATTTCGGACTGCTGTAAGGTCCACAAAGCATCTTCTAGTGTTTCGACTAACGGTTCACCGCCCAAGTTAAAGCTAGTATTGAATAAAATAGGAATTCCTGTTTCTTCTTTAAATGCTTTAATTAGATTATAATAGTGTGTATTTTGCTCTTCTGTAACCGTTTGGATTCGACAAGTTCCGTCTACGTGAATAATACTTGGAATCTTTTCAGCAACTCCCGGTTGACAATTTACAGCATACATCATAAATGGGCTATCTTTCATCCCTCGAAGATCAAACCACTCGTGTACATCATCTTGTAAAATTGTACCAGCAAATGGTCGGAAATATTCACGACGCTTAACCGTATTGACAAAATCCTTACCATCTTCAAATGTTGGATCAAAGAGTACTGAACGATTTCCTAGGGCACGTGGACCGTTTTCCGAGCGTCCTTGGAAAATTGTAACAATATTTTTGTCACGTAACAGCTTAACAATATCTTTGTGTGTAGCGTCAGTAAGTTCTCCACCAAAATCTTCAACTTGTTTTTTAATTTCTTCGTTGGTGTAAGATTGTGGTGGTCCGAGATAAAGTGTTGTACCTGGACGAATAGTTTCGTCATCTTGCATACCGTACCAGAACATGAGTGCTGCACCGATAGCAGTTCCAGCATCATTACTAATTGGTTCTACATAAATTTCAATACCGTCATTTTTTAGTGCTTCTAGGTAATGATAATTTGCTACACAATTAAGACCATATCCGCCGCTGATCACAACACGATTTTTTCCGCTTTTTTCAACAGCTTTTCTAATTAATTTTACTACTTGTTCTTGAGTTTGTGTTTGAACAGCATATGCTAAGTCTCGACGACTTTGCAGATACGTAACATCATCGGTTGGGTCTGCTGGGTACTCGTCAAGTTCGTCAAATAGTTGAGCATTAACCATTCCACTCATTGGATATTTTGGAACAATCACGTTTCTGTCTGTCAATGGAATCCGTGATCTTTCATCAAATAATGGAGGAATTTTATCATTTGGTTTACCATACGGGAACAATCCCATGGTTTTGCCTGCTTCAATTGCAGAAAATCCACAATACTCAGTTACTGCTTCATAGGCCTTAACAATACCTGCATGATCAGTAATCCATGCTTCATGGGTATCACCGTCTTCTCCTATTGCATTACTTGGAAATTCTGGCGCATAATTAGCGGCTACTGCATCTCTTGCACCATAATGCTTATACAATGTTTTAAAATTTGCAGGATAATCGCAATCAACAATAGATTCGACTTCCCAAACCCAAATTCCGTTATCCCCGTAACTCATTGGATAAAATGTTCCTGCACCGTCAACAACTAACGAAACGGCATCTTTCCAACCCGAACGATAAAATGCGCAGGCTGCGTGTAGTTTGTGGTGCATAAAACTTAGGTCAATAACCTGAGGATGGCGATGCAGGTCGGGAACTTTACGATTAATCAAACCTAATTTTCTTGCTAGGCCTGTATAAACGTCATCGCCTGTATAATCAACTTTACCTGCTGTTTCATACAAGTTCTGAGTATGTGCAATAATCAAATAATCTAACTTATCTGTGTATTCTAAAATCTTTACCATTGAAGCAAACGGACCGCCATCGTATTTTTGACGACTTAGACGTTCTTCTTCAATGCTAAAAACAATTTCTCCATCTTTTAAAAGACACACTCCTGAGTTATGTCCTCGTGCAATAGCAGCAATCCAAACTGGTTTATCTGATTTACTAATTGATTTTACGGTCATTCTTTTTTCCCTAATACGTGATTTACTACTAGTGTAGTTATGTCTTCGTTCATAGACATAATGTTTTCGTTTGATCTATTAATTCTTTCATCTGGGAAGATTCTAATAGGATCGTATTCTCTGTTTACTTCTCCCATATCTAAAATATCAAAGTCAGGGCAGTTAGGGAACGATACGTTAATAGGGAAAGTCCCGCCAGTTACTACAACTGCTTCTTTATTCATAGAATATGCTAAATGCTGGCCCAAGCTATCGCAACCTAAAAACTTATCTGCATATTTGATAACTGCGGCCCACACTCTAATGTTTACATTTTCTGGTACAGCAACTTCGTCTTTAAGTTTTGCATCAGAAAAATCAACTTTAAATTCGCTCATCATAATAACACCAAAGTCATTATTTTGCAATTTTTTAACAATTGATTTAACATCACGTAATTCAAAACTTCTTGAAGTTCTGTCAATTAGTGTTTCGTCGATGTATTCAATACCACGACCAAAAGGTTGAAACACAACTACTTTTTCTTTTTTAAGTTTTTTCTTAACATCACTGACCATTTGTCGGCCATATAGCATTTCTTCTTTGCTTAGACGCAGGGTTGGTCTAGGAAGATCTCTAATACCTTTATTGTTAACTTGAATGTCAAACGCTTGTGCAATTGAACATTGTTGATTGTAATATTCCCAAATTCTATATGGTTCTGTGGTAACAATTTCGCGATCTTTTAAATAATCTTTAAAAAGATTTTTATGCCATACATCGTATGTTCTATTATCAAGGGTAGGATGACCCTTAAAAATATCTGTTCCACCTTCGCAGACAATAATAAAATCTTTATCGTCTGATTCTTTTTCATATAGTTCAAAAGCAGGAATAGATGCAATCATTCTACCTGCTCCACCGTTAATAAAAAATGCTTTGGATCTGCTCATTTAAACTCCAAAAAAATAGCCTTGTACTTCATTATATAGTCATATAACGAAAAGCACAAGGCTAATCTTGGTTTAAATTTTAATTATAGAGCAGGTTGAATTGGATAAGGAATTTTCCAATGATCTACGCCAGCATACTTTGTTTCAATTGTTCTTAAAAACTCAGCATGTTGCTCAATCTTTTCTAGCTGTTCTGGCAAATAGTTACCTGAACTTGCAGCTTCCTCAAAAGTTTTTAATTGAGACTTTTGAGATTCAAAGAACGAAGCTCTAGTGATAGCATGGTTTCTATATCTTGGCATTATCCAAGAACTAGTTGCTGCATCCCATTTTGCATCGTTGGTGTAAAATGGTTGTGTGCAACAGCCGTGCTCGTCATCATAATGATATTCGTACTTTTCACCTGTTGGAAGTGTTTCTACATAGTTTGGTACAGGACTTTGCTCATATTCGTGAGTAATATAAGATGCTAAAAATGGATTTTGATCAGCGTCGAGTACAACTTGAATATGACCCTCTGGGTCTAGATTCTCTTGAGCAATTTTCCATTTTTCTAATGCTTCTAAGGTTTCTTCACCTTCGTCCCAAGCAAACACAGCACCCGTAGCTTTTACTACTCTGATGAGCAGATATCTAGGGCCTGTATAAACACAATCAACCGTTCTGTTTAATTTTGTTGTGGTCTTGTATGGCTCATCTGGCAATACTGCTTTAAATGCTTTTCTCATGTTTTTAATCCTTAGGTATAAAGTTAATTCTAACTGCACCCATGCCGCCTCTCCAACCGTTATCTCTAACGTCACCGCATGGTGTTGCTGGATGTCCGCCTATGCCAATTGGCCAAAATGGTTGACAACCTTGTACATCGTAGCATCCGCACGATCTAATTGTAGTATAACAAGTAGTCCATGGAATACCTCTAACTGGGCTTCGACTCATGCCGTTAAGTGCATTAATAAACTGGTGATATCCCATTCCTGACCATTCAGAGAATCCATTATCACCTTCTGTTCCGTATGAAACAACGCCACCATCGCAGGCAAATAGTCCTGGAGGAACAGCTACGTGGTAATGAGTTGAACATGGGCAGTTACCATAACCAGTCCAGAATGTTACACAGCTAAATCCGCCGCGTTTATTAATATCTCCGCCGTAGGCTTCTGCACAACAGCTACCAGTTCCTGATCCATAATTACAAATAATACCACAACATCCGTTTGAATAGTTGGTATTACAGAAATTACCTGCTACAAAGCAACAGAACATAACGCCGGATGGGTTACAGAATGTTGTGCCTCCACGGCCGCCTTGTGTACAAATACATCCGTTAGTTGCTGCACCAGTTAATGGAACACGGCCAAACCAGCATAAGCAGGTTGCTTCTGAACAACCACGGAAACATAGTGTATCAGCATTGTTACAGCTCTTTCCAATGTATCCACAGACATAACAGCCTGCAACTACGCAGAAACATTTTCTTGCCCATGCTCCTGGATTTCCTGGAACACCGTGTCCACAGCAGCACATACGTGCTCCTGAACCACCAGCACCCCAAACGTCCATGATAACACGACCTGTTTGGCAGGCTACCCAGCAAAATCCGTTTACATAGTTATTGTATTCAGCTGACGGTGTATAAAACCAAATTTGTCCTTTTTCAAGATTTGATTCATCCCATTCAATTTGGTTTAATTTATTTTCTACTAATGTTTTTAAGGTAGCCATATTAGTACGCATTGCCTCCGTCAGTTGGAATGTATTTAATTCTTACCATACCCATACCACCTCTCATAGCATGGTCACGAACACCCGGACATGGGTGAGGTGCTGCACCAGGTACTCCGTAAGGAACATAATGCATACATCCTTCCATTTCGTAGCATCCGCAAGCACGGTCTGAACGCCAGCAACGAATATTTACTAGGTGTCCAGGTTGTCTAGATAAACCAGTTAATCCGTTTAGGTGATGTGGTTTAGTGCTTCCTGACCAGTTAACCATTGGTGAATCATTTTCAGTTGTGTATGTATATGATCCGCCGTCGTTGGCAAAAATACCCGGAGATGTAGTAATGTGATACTGGAACATACATGTACACATTGGTAAACATCCTTGCCAGCTTACACAGCTAAATCCGCCACAGCAGTTAATATCGCCGCCGTAGCCGCAGGCTTGGAATGAAGCTGAACTGGGCCAATCACTTGGATTCCAGTTACAGATCATACCGCAAGCAGAGCGAGAAATATCACACATATTGTGTTGTGTACTTAATTTTGTTCCGCACCATGCGTTGGTTATGTAGCAAGAGTATGGTGATTTATCATCAATACAATAACTAATACCACCACGACCACCCTGAGAACATAAACAGCCATTTGATGCACCTGCTGCACAGCAAATACCCCAGTTAGCGCAGCCTTGGCCGCCATAACGTCCACATTGGCCGCCTTCAAATTGAATGCCGCCACCGGCATTGCCGTACGGATCGCCTGCCATTGGGTTTCCGCCACCTTGGCCCCATCCCCACGGATTGTTGCCTCTAAATGATTCTTGTCTATTTGGTTCTTGTCCGCCTTCCCATACAGGTTTAGGAGCACAACCAAACCAGCATACGCAGGTTGCTTCCGAACATCCTCTAAAACAAAGTGCTGAAGAGTTGTTGCATGAACGACCTACATACCCGCAAACATAGTTTGAAGGACATACACAAATACATTTTTTTACATAGGCTGCTGGGTTTCCAGGTAATCCCACACCGCAGCAACACATTTGTGCGCCTGATCCAGACGCACCCCAAATTTCAATAATTGCTTTACCGCATCCTGGTGGTTTCCAACAGAAACCATTACAGAATGATGTGTACATATTGCCGTCTGAGTAAACCCAGATACGACCTTTTTCTAAGTTATCTTCCCAGGCTAATTCACGATTACCTAATAATTGTGTTAATGTTGACATTAGTAACCGCCTCCTAGTCTTGAGCAATTCTGTTCATATATTCCAGAACCTCTATATGTTAATCTAATTGCACCGTGGCCGCCTCGTCTGCCGTGGTCACGAACGTCTGGACATGGAAACGGAGGTCCACCGGCTACACCATACGGCATATGAACTTGACAACCGTTTTGTTCATAACATCCACATGATTGAGTGCCTGAATAGCAAGTGTGCCATGGCATACCGCCACTTGGCCATTTACCTACGTTGTTAATTGCATATTGTTGATTGTAGTTACCCATTCCTGACCATTCAGAATATTCTGGGTCTGCATCGTTAATATACGATAAGTAACCACCTTGTGTACTATACACGCCAGCAGCAAAAGGAATGTAAACTTCAGTTTGGCAAGGACATGATGGATAGCAACCTTTAAAGTGTACATATCCAACGCAACCGCAGCAGTTAATGTCGCCACCGTAGCCGCAGGCAATCCATGCGCCTGGACATTGGTTACACACAATTGCGCAGTTATCGCAACCTGTTGGAGAATTATAACGTGTTGTACAGAATGTACAATATAGATAACAGCAATAAGCAGATGTTGAAGTTGAGCATATAGCAATGCCTCCACGTCCGCCTTGAGCACACATACATCCGCCGGTATAACCGCAAAGGTCTCGAGCATTACCCCATCTTAGATATGACGGGTCGCTGCATCCTGAAAAACATAAGCTGTGAGAGTTACAAGACATTGATGGACAAGCACAAATATAGCTGCCACAAAAAACTGCAATAGTCTTTTTAGAATATGCCGGAGCATTTCCTGGAAGGCCAAAGCCACAACAGCACATACGAGCGCCGCTGCCTGCTGCACCCCACATCTCAATAGTTAGTGTTCCACAACCAGGTGATGTCCAGCAGTACAACATGTCAGATCTAATACATGAATACATGCCGGTGGGTGAGACCGTCCAGACCTTGCCTTTTTCAAGATTATCCTGATTGGCTGTAATCTCTCTTGTAGATAATAGGTCTGATAATTTCATTTGTTTTCCCTAATTATGGTCCAATAAATACCCAACCAAATGTTGAGCCTGAATAAATCATTGTTACCGCAGCATTGTTAAGGTTTAAAACTAAATCTTCTGATAAGTTTTGAATTTTATTACCATTTCTGCCAATGGTTACGTTGTTAGTAGCAAAGTTTCCTGCTACGTCAATAATTTGAATTGTATCACCTACTGATGGTGATGCTGGTAAAGTAAGAGTAAAAGCTGTTGATGTTGCATCAGCAAAAATTCTTTCTCCAGAATTCAATGTTGTTGATGAAGTTAACGTTCTGTTAGTTACTGCATCTGTTCCGAAGGATGATACCTGTCTTCCCATTTTATGTTATCTCCTAATAATTAAGTTGTAGATGTCTCAATACCAAACGCATTCACTGATACGTTTGCATTGCTGGCATAAACAACTAAATTTTTACCAGCATTCATCATAATACCTGTTCTCTCTAGCACACCGTTTGCACCAACTTGCACATCATATTCAATGTATTCTGCGTTTGTCGGAGTCGAAGTTGCAGCTAGAGCCATTCTAATACTCACTGCTGTTGTTCCTCTATTCAAAACGTTAATTGATAGTACGGTGAAATAACCAGTTGGAACGGTATAGACTACGGTATTGGTAGCTGATGCTAACGCTGATTGTCCTAATAATCCTGTTGCCATTTATAAATTCTCCATTATTTGTTCAATAAAAAGTAGTTCAATACCAGTGGATCGCCAGCAATACCGCCTTTGAAATTCACCTTAGTATTTATGTTGATTTGAACATTCGTAGTAGTAGCGATGGTCTGACCAGCTATGTATACAACGCCCGCTGTTAGGGTGTTTACGTTCAAACTAGAACCGCCGCCACCAATTTGGCTTGTTATATATGCTTTAATAGCACGTTGAGTTGGAATAACAGAGTCCGAATCTTGTGTAAAGAACGGATCTGTTGAAAATTCAGAAATTGTTGCTCCTGAACCGCCCAATGCTACAGAACCCAGCGAAAGTTCGTTCAACCCTGCAATATTAAATGCGTCAGCATTCAATGTTGCAACACCAGTTGATTGCTCAACGTTGAATAATCCACCAACTCTAAAGTTACCGTCTTGGTCAGTACTTGTGTAGAACACACGACCGCCTTCTGAGCCAACGGTTTCGTTAGCAGGAACTGGATCTTGTAACGGCAAGTCTGGGTAATTTGTTTGTGTTTTATTACCTGTTCCCACGTCTAAGAAATCATGTCCTGTTAAACGAACCTGTGAATAACGTCTACGAATTGAAATTGCTGTTTCATGATCCGGTGCTTCGGCAGCTCCCAATGCTGGACTTAGTTGTAGAGTTGCATTGTAAGTACCGTCAGTATTTGGTATTAATCCAGTTACGGTAACTAGTCTATACCAAACATCGTTAATTCCTGCGATCTGAACGTTTGAACCTGCTCTTGGAACATCGGTTAGATTCTTAAATCCAACATATGAACTTACTTGATAGTTGTCAGCATATCCGTCGCCTGTTACGGTTGCAGATGCTGCGGTATAACCTGTTCCTCTATTGGTCCAAATTGGTTGACTTAATGCTCCATCTCCTACTCTAATTTCGACGGTTGCATCTGATCCTGTGTTATTAGGATCAGTGATAGTCATAGTTGGAGCACTTGAGTAACCACTACCTGGTTCGTGAATCCAAATTTCAGTAATTTGGTTATTTGTTACATAAGCTCTGGCTCTAGTCTTGGCGCCAGCAACTACGCCTTGTGCTTTTGGACTTGTTGGAGCAAGTACCATCCATTTTGGACTTCCAGAAATACTTCCTAATGCAGATGCTACGTATTCTTTAGCCACTACCGCTGTCATTGTTCCAGATGCCGCTGAAAGAACTAGGGCGGATCCGCCTTTAGATGTAGATACTGAGAATTGTGTAGTATTTGTAGATTCAACACTAATTACCCAATAGTATGTGTCATTTCTAACACCACCAAATGTAGTGCCTGTGAATCTTACACGATCATTTACACTAATATTTGCTGTTGTATCAGATGTTGTTATTAAATTTGTATTCAATACAAAATTAATGCTTGCAGCACCACTCGATGCTGTAGTTGGAAGTGCTACATTTCTATTATTTCCATAGGCCGCAGCATTCCAGTTACGTGTTGCAGGTAGTGCTGGACCTTCTACCCATGTAATACCATCTGTAGAATATGCTGTTCTTGTAGAGTTATAAGCAAAAGCTGTATAAGCTCCGCCACCATAAACAACTCTATACCAACGTGCTGCTGCACCCGGCATAGTTGCCGATGTCCATGATGTACCGTTTGATGAGTAAGCAGCCTTAGTTGAAGTTCCATTTGGTCCTCCAGCTACCGTTACAAACTTACCATTGCCATAAACTACTGAACTCCAGTAGTCTGCACTTGGCAATGTATTACCTGCGGTCCAAGTAATACCGTCTGTAGAATAAGCACTTAATTGGCTAGTTGCTGTAATACCTGTTACTACAACATAATATGCTGTTGCTCCTGGCTGACCGTATGCAATACTTGTATATTCTGTTGAGCTAGCACTAATTGTGCCGTTTAACCATGTTACCCCATCTGTTGAGTAAGCGGTTCTATTTTGTCCACCGCTAATTGCAACATATTTGCTGCCAGCATAGATCATATCTGACCACTGGCCTTGAGTTGGAATAGCGTTAGTAGTTCCTGTCCATGTTACTCCATCTGTAGATGTAGCAAGATGACGTGTATTTGCTATAACAGCAATATACTGATTAGAACCGTTATATGCAATTGCTGTATATTCCCATGAACTCGATGGTGTTGCTAGTGTAACAGATGTCCATGTTTCGCCGTCTGTACTTGAAGCAGCATATGGAGTTGCTACGTTATCGTGACCAACTGCAACAAATTTGCTGCCTGTCCAGATAACATCTTGCCAATATGCACTTGCAGGCAATGTTCTTGCAGTATATGATCCAGGATTAGTATCTTTAGCTGTTGTTGAAATTGCTAGGCTAGCATGTGAACCGTCACGTAGTGTCCACGTTACACCATCTTCAGATGTTGCTGCGTAATCACCGTACGATGTTACGTAGAATACACCGCCGCCATAGTTAATAGAACTCCACTCATATATTCCTGGAAGTGTGCTGGCTGTCCATGTTGCGCCATCAAATGAGTAAGCTGCATTTCCAGAGCTGTCTGAAATTGCCACATAACGTCCGTTACCATAAGCAACGTCAATCCAATTTGATGTAGTTGAGTCATTGTTAGCTGGTAGGCTAGTTGCTCCAACGGTCCATGTTGATCCATCTGTTGAATAAGCACTTGCTCTGCTGAAGCCGCCACCGATCATAACAAATCTATTATAACCGTATGTAACTGCTACTGCATCAACGCTCTGTGTTGAAGTTGACCATGAAGTTCCTGTTGTACTTACAGAGTAATAAGCAGAACCAGATGTTCTAGAAACAGCAACAAACTTTTGATTACCGTAGGTAACATCTGACCATGAAGCTGATGTTCCTAAACTTGCGCTAGTCCAATTAATACCATCTGTTGAGTATGCAGCACTTGTGCCACCACTTGCTACTGCTACAAAGTAACTAACTCCTGTGCTAACTTGGCCGTAGGCAATAGCGGTCCATGTTGCAGATGCTGGTAAAGTCATTGCAGTCCATGTTGATCCGTCTGCGGAATAAGCACCACTGGCTGTTCCACTAGCTATGGCTACGTATTTTGGTGTTACAGCAGTACCAGATACTGACACGCTTGTAATTCCACCACTTACACCGGATACGGTTGACACGGTGATTGTTAAATTATTAGTTGGCGTGGTACCACCTAAACTTGCACCTAAAATTGTAACGGTATCACCAACTGCATATAATACACCCGGCGAATTGATAGTTACACTATAAACTCCATTTCTTCTAGAAACATCAAATGTTGCTAGATTTCCTGAACCGCTTGTAGTTCCAGATAGTCCGGTGTAAGTTGAATAACCATCGCCAAATGCAATGTCTGTCCAGGTAGAACTTGCTGGAAGAGTTGATAATGATTTAGTAAATGCAGGTGCTGTAAATGATAGTCTTGGAGTAATAACATAAGTTGATGTTAAACTTAGCGAGCTAGCAATTGCAGTTCCTGGAACAACGTGATCCCAACCTGCTGTACCTGTTGATTCTTTATAAACGGTAGCTACTTTTGAACCAGCGTTATAAGAATTAATATAACCGTATTGTCCTGCACCTGTACCTGCTGTAATATAAACAGCCATTCCAACGTATGCAGAACTTGTTGCTGTATCTGCTGCGGCAAGTGTAATTTGAGTTGTGTTTCCTGCCTGAGCTTGGTTAGAAGCAGTGACATAACCAGTGCCGCCTGTTCCGGAGCTATCGCCTGGATCAGTTAATCTAACTTGGAACACTCCGTTATCGCGGAATTCTCCCATTCTAGTTGCTGCACTATAGCCTGCACCGGATATTGAATACGACCCTGTATGATAATCGCTACCAGCGTTTCCATATTCTAATAATAAAATATTGTTACCGTCAGTAATAACGTTTCTAATATCTGCTTCTGTTGAACGGTTATTGATTAAACCGGTAATTGGTGTTTCAGTAACATCAACGCCTTCTGCTACAGCACCATAGTCGCCGTAAGAGTTGTTACCGTTTGTTCCGCGAATTTTACCGCCGTTTTCTGCTAGATAGCCAACGTGTGCATAGTAAGTAAAGATCGAAACAAGTTCTGCACGACCTAAGTTAGTTACCCATGCGCCAATTCCATCGCTAATAACTTGAGTAAAGTCATTAGACACCATCGAATCAACACCGCCATTGTGTAATGAGCCGTCAATCTTCTGACCAACAGCCGCTGTACCAAAGGTTGTAACGTTTTGTGTATATGTTGATTTGTTAGTTACCCACACGCGGTCATCGTTTGGTCCCCAACCATAGTCTAGAGAAACATAAGAACCTGCTAATGGACGTTGTGTACCAAATTCGTTTGCTGGTAATAGGCCTGTTGCGCTTACTGGGTTAGCTCCAGGTGTTGTTCCGTCTGAGCTTCCGTCAAGGCCTAGTAATGTTTGATTTCTAACTCCACAACCGTTTCTAACTAGATACATATCTTCTAGTTTTGAACCAGTTAATGCGTTTCTGTAATAACGAGCTGCTAATGCAGATTTGTAGTTTCCTGTATATTTTAAATCGTAAGCTAGTGCTTCAACGTAATTTCTAATATCGTTTTGGCAGTAAGAGCTTAGATAGTAGAATGTCATAGTCATTGATCCAGAGGCTGCTGATAAATCAAGAGCTCCTGTCAATGATTCTGAAGTACTGATCTTAAATTGTGTTGCACTTATAATGCTATAAATGTAATATGTTGTTCCTGTTGAAACACCACCAAATGTAGTACCAGTAAATCTTACAGCATCTCCGACTTGCATCCATGCTGTGCTTGAGCAAGTTAGTTTATCATCTGAAGTTGTTGCTGTTACGGTTGCTTTGTAAGTGTTGTTGATATAAGCTGTTGCTTCTGCGGCTAAAAATTCTTTGTTTAGTAGTAGAATTTCTGCAGCATTTAACACATCTAAATCTTTTGTTGGAACATTTGTTCCAGTAACAATTGGAAGTGCTCCTGAATTTGCATATCCGATGATGTTTGAAAGTAAAATTTCTACTTGAGAAACTGCATCGCCGGCAGCAACTAGCGCAGAACGAACTCCAATAAAGTCAATAATTCTACTAGTTGCTTCTAACTGGCTAGCAAGAACAACACCAGTTGAAGAAAGGCCTCTTTGATATGCCATTCCGTTTTGAATCGATAAGAAGTTTGATCCAAACATCATATCGTAGCCTAGTGCATCTACAATATACCCAACGTCTCGTGAACATAATGTTTCGTCAAAGTCTAATGTTGCAAATTCTCTCTTAATATGTTGAACCGCATCAGTTTGAATAGATGTTTTAGCTGCTTGTAATGTTGTATTAGCGGCAGAAAGTGTTGCACTTACCCATGTTGTTTCTGGGGCAACACTAGATGGTGTTGTGCCAGTATTGATAGTGTCACGTATTTCTGTTAAACGTGTTGCTGCATAAGTACCAGCTGTTGAACTTCCTGCTGTGCCTGTTGTATCTTGAGTAGCAGCATTTCCTGTTGTCTTTGTCCAGCTACCTGTATTACCTTGTGCAATGTAAGTAATAATTGCAATTAAACGATTTTGCACAGCAATAGCAGCAGTTTTCTCGGATGAAGGTTCAACAAATGTTCCATTACTATAATATGAACGTGCAGCAATAACGGTTGCTAGGTTACCACCATACATTAAATCATAATACAATGCTTCAACAATATATCCAATGTCTCTTGTACATGCTGTTTGTCCAGATACTCCTAAACTAGTCCATAAAGAACTATAGTTTAAAACCATATATGCTGTAACTTCAGCTTGTAAAAATGATTTGTTAGCAAGAATTAATCTTGCGGCATTGTAATAACCTGAAGTATAACCATAAGTTCCGCCGGTTGGTGTTGGACGAACATAAGAATCTGCATAAGCAAGACCGTTGTTAAGAACATCTTTAATTTCTCTTGCATTGTTTACAATAGAAAGTGCAGAAGTAGATAGTCTTAATTGTTCTTGAACTTTAGCAAAGATAAAATCTACGGTTGCTAAGGTTGGAGCAAGTTGGCTATTTAAAACAACCTGTGTTGATGTGATTCCTCTTCTATATGAACTTGCGGTTTTAATAGACATATAATTAGAACCAAACAAGAAGTCATAGTATAATGCATCAATAATATATCCTGTATCTCTCTTACATAGAGTTTCATCATATGATAGAGTTGGGAAATATTCGTTAATATATTCGATTGTTTCTGTTTGAATATATGATTTTGCAGCAAGAATTTTAGCACCAGCAGTTAACAAACCTGCGGCTGGCCATGTAATATCTGGAGCAACGGTTGTTGGTGCTGTTCCAGTGTTGATTGTGTCATAAATTTCTTGAACACGAGTCTGTGCAGTTGTCGCTGCACCTGCTGAGCCAGCTGTACCTGAAGTATCTTGTGTAGATGTGTTTCCTGTAGACTTAGTCCATCCGCCAGTATTACCAGTTGCAATATTGTCAATAATGTCTTTGATTCTATTAACGGTGGCTAATAGTGCTGTTTTTTGACCTGCTGGTTCTACTAATACTCCGTTACTATAATAAGCACGAGCGGCAATTACGGTTTGTAGATTACCGCCGTATGTTAAATCGTATACAAGAGCGTCTACAATGTAGCCCATATCACGAGTACATTTTGCTTTATCTCCTGCGCTTAATGCTGTCCAAACAGCATTATAGTTTGTATTCATATATGCTGAAACTTCGTCTTGAATAAAAGACTTGTTAGCAAGAATTAAACGAGCCGCATTTAGATAGCCTGCATCTGAAGCATTGTTAGATCCGCCTGTTGGAGTTGGATATACAAATGCTGATGCATACGAATCTCCAAGTTCAATTACTTTCTTCATTTCTAAGATATTACTATCTGTGAATAAAGTAGCTGCTCCGGTGCCTGTGCCTGCTCTTTGTCCTGTTGTATTCTGTGTTTCGCTGTTTCCTGTTGTAGGTGTCACAGCAGTATTTGTAATAATATCATCAACAATAGATTGAATACGTTGAAGAGCTGATATAGATTTAGTTTTTTCATTAGCTGAAATTACACTTGGTGATGCTTCAGTTCTTGTTCCACGTAATTCATCTCCAACCACTGCGGTATTTGCAGGTACGATAATTGGTAATGTTTCATAATAATGGCCGGTTTTAACAAAAATTGTAAAGTGTGGAATTTCTTCTGCTGGAAGAGAATCTGTATCTCCGGCTGTGATTGCATCTGTTACTATAGAAACTAAAGACGAAACTAAGTCTGATGCATCGGTTTCGGCTGTATAGTTTGTGTCAATTACCTGTTTAATTCTGTTTCCTACAGAAATACCATTCAATGTTTGATAATTTGCAGCAGGTGCAGCATTAGATAAAATGCTATCCATCAAACTTACACCGTAATTAATTGCAGCAACGGTCTGAGCTTCTTGTCCGCTAATATAGCTTGCGCCTAATGTTGTAAAATAGGCTTGAGCAGCTTCTATAGTTTTACCATTTCCTGTATGAGAAATATCATAGACAATAGCATCTACTAATAGACCCATATCTCTTTGGCAAATAGTTTTATCATATGAGAAACCTGACCAAATTCCTGTGCCTGCGGTAATTTGATAATCAACCCATTCAACAATTTCTTTCTGAATAAATGTTCTGTTGATAGAAAGTAGATATTTTGCATTTGGGTATTCAGTACCTGCTTCAACTTGTTGAGCAGCATATCTTACACTTGCCCATGGTTGGTCAATGGTTAGACCAAATGTTGGAGCAGGAGTGTTTGTTCCGTGAGGGGCAACATAATAAACTTTTGATACACGACCAAAGTATGCCCATGCTGGATAACCACCATCTACTGAAAGTACCTGACCTTCGTCGCCTATTGGTAATCTTGTTGGGCCAGATCCTGAATAATAAACTAAGTCGCCAGCAGTAGTAAGTACGCTTTCTTCGTTACCTGCTGTTAATAAATTCCAATAAGTTCCAAGAGTGTCGTTATCTGGACGGCTTGGTGTTGATGCTGTGTGGGCTTGAACACAAATATAAGAATTTGGTCCATACTTAACTGCGTCGCCTAAAATATAAGCCGTTGAAGTTACCCATGTGCTTCTCCACTTGATACCTTCGTTTAATAAACTCCAATACGATGCGTTTGGCGGTCTTTGGTTTGAATTATCGGCTGTGGCAACATAGGTAAAACCGCCGTTACGAACAATTTCGCCAACTTTATAAGATGCACCAGACGACCAATCGCCAGCAAGTCTAAATCCTGTTGTAAACAAATCCCAATCTGTTGAATTAGTTGACGGTGCAAATCCGCCAGCAGATACATGATCTGTTTTTGCAATATAAGTATTTCCACCGTAGCGAACAATATCGCCGGGTTGATATGTTGTACCTGAAGTCCAATCGCTTTCAAATTCAACACCTTCAACAAATTGATTCCATTTAGCAACATCGGTTACAAAACTTGCTGCTGCTGTGTGGTCAGTAATACAAATATAAACGCCACCGCCATTTTTAACTAGGTCGTTGACCTTGTATCTTGTTGCTGTAGTCCATGCACCTTTGTATTCAACGCCTTGATTAAAATAATCCCACTTGCTTTGATCAGCTTCTAATCCAAGAGCAACGGTAGCAGCTGATGTATGATATTCGTTACATACATATGTTGTACCGCCGTACTTGATAACATCGCCTAGTTTATATCTAGTAGATGATGTCCATGCACCTTTCCAATCAAGTCCTTTAGAAAATAAATCCCACTTGCTTTGATCAGCTTCTAATCCAAGAGCATTTGTACCTGCGGCAGTATGTGCGGTGTTACATAGGTAGGTGTAACCACCGTACTTAACAATATCATTTACTTTATATGTTGTTCCAGCGACCCATGCACTCTTCCAATCAAAACTTTCTGCAAATAAATCCCAATCGCTTTGATTATCTTCTAATGTCGAATCACTAGTATGTCCATTATTACAAATATAAACATAACCACCGTACTTAACGATGTCGTTTTCTTTGTAAAGTGTTGTTGCAGTCCAATCACCTTTCCAAACTTGACCGTCTGCAAACAAATTCCATTTAGTTGGAATATTATCTAAGTCTGTATAGAAATCAGCTGCTGCTGTGTGACCGACTACGCAAAGATATGTACGTCCGCCATATGCAATAATGTCGTCTTTATAGTATGTAGTACCGGTTGTCCAGTCATCTTTCCATACAAATCTAATTCTACCTAATTTAAACTCTGCCATTTATAGCTCCGTTATGCAAGTATTAATATTTATTCAATCCGTAAATGCTAGGTTTTTAAGTTCCTGATAAGAACTTAGATGCCACTAACATAGTTCCGTCTATTCCTCGTTTAAAGTTTACTTTTGATGTAAAAATTAACTCATCCCCTGTAGTTGTGCCAAGTGCCTGTGGTCCAACTTGAACAATACCAGCAACAAGTTGGGCTGTAACTGCGTCTGCACCACCTCCAGAAACACGTCTTTGAATATACGCTTTAATTGCTCTCTGTGTTGGTACAACATTGTTTGAATCTGCTGTAAACGTTATGTCTGTTGAAAATTCTCTAACGACAACGCCTGATCCACCAACGGTAACACCACCCAACCTCAATTCTTCTAGACCTTGTAGTTCAAAGAATTGAGCATTTAATGTAACCGTGCCCGTTGCCTGTTCAACTGAGAATAATTCACCAACTCTAAAGTTACCGTCTTGGTCAGTACTTGTGTAGAACACACGACCTCCATCGCGTTCTCTAACTTCATCTTCTGGAGCAAGAACGGTTCCGTTTGGATTTAATGTATCCGGGTAGTTAGTTGAATAGAATCCTCCAAGACCGATATCTAAAAAGTCATGTCCAGTTAAACGAACCTGCGAATATTGCTGACGAATTTCAACCGATGTTCCGTGTTCTGGGCTTTCTTCTCTTCCTAGATCTTTAGCAATGGTTAATCTTGCGGTATAGTTTCCAATTGATCCGCTTAAGATTGTTGCTGTTAATAATTTATAAGTGTAATCGTCAATTCCAGCAATGTTTAAGTTATCGCCCGGTCCTGGAATTCTAGTCAAGTTATTAACAACTAAAGAGTCTCCAATTTGATATTGATCTTTATACCCGTCTCCTGATACGGTTAATACGGTACTAGAAGTTTCGTAACCTGTACCTGCATTAATAATTGTAGGATTACCTAAAACTCCATTACCAATTCTAACTGCTGTAGAAACATCTGAGCTGTTACTTGGATCTGTAATGGTCATTGCTGGTGCTGATGTGTATCCGCTACCAGGTTCCCAAATATTAATACTAGAAATTCTTCCTGCAACAACTCTTGCTCTTGCCTGTGCTTGTACACCAGTGCTGATTAATCTACCAACATTGCTGTTAGTCGAGAATCCTGCAATTGCTAAGAATTTTCCTGGTTTCATTGGGTTTCCAAAACATACTGCTGCCCAAGGTGCTGTTGTGCTTATCGATTGATAAGTCCAATTATAACCATCTTTTGATATTGCTATAGTATTTGTACCGGTTGCAACGGCAACAAACAGACCTTGACCATAAGTTACCTGTTGCCAGTTAGCCGCAGTTAGTGTTGATTCATACCATGTTGAACCGTTAAAACTAATTGAAACTTCGGTAGCACCTGCATAACCGCCTGATAGTGCTACCCAGCGATTGTTACCAAAGGCTAGGCTAATTGCACCTTGTGGTATGCTTGTGGCTGTCCACGCTGTTCCATTTGTTGAATATGCAACCGCAGCACCTGCTGTTGAAGAATCACTAGCGGCTACTATAACAAATTTTCCCGAACCGTATTCGATAGCGTTCCAGTCAGCACCTTCTGGTAACGAAGATGTAGTCCATGTTGTTAGATCCAATGATGTAGCAACAATATTTTTGCTTCCAGAAATTGCTACCCATGTAGAATTTCCATATGATACATCTCTCCAGTCTGTTGATCCCGGAATAGTCACCGATGACCAAGATGTGCCGTTAGTTGATTTTGCTACATAACCTCCTGTAGCAAAAGCTAATAATACTCCTCCAGTATATTTTATTTTTGTCCATAGTGCGGTTACTGGAAGTGTGCCGTTAGTCCAGGTTACCCCGTCGGCTGAATAAGCAGCAACGTTGCTGTCAATAGCTACCGCTACCCAATATGTTCCATTGAATGCCAAACTACTCCATTGTCTGCTGTTTGGTAATGTAGTTGATGCTGACGTAAATCCCGGACTAGTAAATGTAATTCGTGGTTCAATTGCATAATTTGCTGTTGTGTTCAACGATGTTTGTATAGGAGTACCCTCAACAAGATGTTCCCACCCTGCTGCATGTAATAAGAATGAACCTGTAGCGTTAATTAGACCATATACTGAACCGCCTGACGATGTGCTAACTTTAATTTTGTTGTTTAATGAATCAATAGTATGAACAAAATAAACAACATAATTAGCAATGTTTCCTATAGTTGTTCCAGAAAATACCACTGGTTGATTTACACTTAATGTTGTGGTGTCTAAAAGTGTAATCCAGTTTCCTGATGAAGATGTTGCCGAACATGATATTGGGCTTGTAGATTCTTTAGCTACATAAACAACTTTTCCTGTTGCATCATAATCGGCAATATATCCATATTGGCCAACACCTTGACCAGATGGAATTAAAATTCTCATTGTTTTATAAGTTGCAGCATCGTTTTCGTCTGATCCTGCAATTACAAATGTATATGCATCAGTTGTACCTTGGCCGGCGTTGGTTGTAAACACATATCCAGAACCTCCTTCTGCAGACGAATCGCCTCTATTTGTAATTCTTACTTCGTAAACTCCACCATCTCTAATTTCATTACCTGAAACTTGTGCATTAATTCCAGAACCAACAATAGAGTATGAAGCACTAGAATAACCGTTACCGGCATGAGAATAAAAGACCTTCATTAATCCTTGGTCGTCGTTAACCATAGTCTGATACACATCTGCATCATAGTATCTATTGTTTACGGTGCAGGTAATTGGATCTTCTGTGGTATTATATTTTTCAGATACAGCACCATAGGTTCCGTAAGAGCAGTTTCCGTTGGTTCCTCGGATCTTACCACCGTTTGTACATAGATAACCAATGTGGCAATAATATGTAAAGATCGAAACACATTCTGTTCGGCCTTCACCGTTGGCCCATACACCAATACCGTCACTTAAAATTTGTGTGAAGTCGTTAGCAACCATTGTTTGATTGCCACCGGCATGAAGGTCTCCATCAATCTTAAATCCAACACAGCCTGTACCAAACGTAGTGCAGTTAACTACGAACGGTGACTTAGTTCCTACCCATACACTAGTATCAGTTGGTCCCCATCCCGGATCTAGAGAAGCATAAGCCCCCGCAGACGGTCTTCTTGTTCCGTATTCATTAATTTCACCGAGTGTTCCTTCGAGCCCAATTAATGTTGCATTTCTTAAACCGGTTCCGTCTTGTAACAAGAACATGTTTGAAGTTTTGTTCATTTCTGCATTGTTGCCGTTGATAAAAAAGTTTGCAGCATTAATGGTATAGAAATTTCCAGGATATCCTATATCGTGAATCAATGCTTCAACAATCCTAGTAACATCTTGCGTCCATCTAGCAGGAAGTTCTGCTAGAGTAGAATCAACAAAATTTGCTTCAATGTATGATGTTGTTTCACTAATAATAAACTCTTTATTATTAACTAGCTGATTATATGCATTTAATCTTGCAGAAATTGCTGTTAATGTGTTTGTTCCAGAAAAAGTTACTGGGTTATAACTTTCAACTCTATTTTTAAATTGAGTTACTAAAGAGGTAATTGCTAACACTTCGTCGTCACCGCCAGGTGAACCACTGAAGTCTTGTGGAAGATGGCCATATACTCTAGTACCGAATGCTGGACTTTCTTCGTCAGTATCTCCTATTACATCTTCTTTTACTATCAATGATGCAATAATTCCTATGTAATCAACAGCATCTAAAATTCTACTAATATAATCATTGCTGAATATATTTTCAGCAGGCTTAATAATAGTTCCACGAAGTTCGTCACCGACAATGGCTACAAATGCAGGAATTCTAATAGGTAAAATTTCTTCAAATACGCCTGTTCTTGCAAAAATTGTTGCATAGCCTGTAACATTTTCTGTTGCATATCTAAGTGTTTTCCAAGGTTTTTGTGGAGATGTACCAGAACTTGCATCATCAGATCCGTGAGGTGCAACATAATAAACCTTGTTTGATTCGAACATATTTTTCCAAGTTGGAAGGCCGTTCTCAACTTGTAAAACTTGTCCCTGTTCGCCAACTGGCAATCTAGTGTATCCAACGGTACTGCCATCTTCTGTTGGGCCAAACATTCTTATGTCGCCTAGATTTTTTAATCGATTGTTTTTATTTCCGTCGGTAATTTTTTCCCAATAACGGCCGTGTAAGGTACTTCCATCCTCAGCATCGTCGTCCGGTCTGTTTGTTTGATCGGATTCGTGATTGTCTAAGCATCTGTAAGAGCTAGAAACCCAAACTACCGTATCACCTGCACGATAAAAAATGTTCGGAGTCCATACACCAACCCAACGAGAGCCGGGAATAACTAAATCCCAATATGCAGAATTTGTTGAGCTTCCGTCATTAAGAATATCAGGATCTTGGCCAATGCTATCTGAAAATGCTAGATATAAATTTCCGCCTCTTCGAACAACATCTCCAATTTTATATTGAATAAATGCATCCCATGTTCCGGCAATTCTTGTGCTTTGAAATAATAATTGCCATGCTGTTGTCTGTGTTGATGGGTTTTGTCCGACTACGCTACTGCTCAATGCAACATATAAGTTTCCACCGTATCTAACAATATCGCCTTGTTGATAATTTGTTGTTGATGACCAATTTACATCGTATTCTGCTCCAGGGCAAAATATAGACCAATTACTAATATCAAAATTTGTAGCAGATAAATGAAATGTTGTGCAATAGTACAGATAAGAACCGTATTTTACTACATCATTAAGTTTATAGGTAACGCTATCTTCCCATGTACCGACATATTCGTATCCGTTATGTAAAATACTCCATTTACCGTAATCAGCATTTAACCCTAGTGTATCAGAACCTGCTGCTTTATGACCAACGGTACATTTGTAAGTAACACCACCATATTTGACAACATCATTTACTTTATATCGTGTGTTAATAGTCCAAGTTCCTTGCCAATCTAGAGAATCATTAACTACGTCCCAAAAACTTTGACTATTTTCTAAACCAGATTCAAATGATCCGGCTGACAGGTGTGAGGAATTACAACGATAAGCAATACCACCATAACGAACTACATCGTTTAATTTATAATATGTTGATGGTGCCCAATCTTCTGCCCAATTTTTTGAAGTGATTTGAATTGTCCATTTATCAGCATCTGCTGAAAAATATGAATCTAAAGTTGCAGAAGTTGGATTTTCAGGATCTGGGGCAGAAGAAGTATGACCTTCTACGCATAGATAAGTTGTTCCGCCAAACTTAACAAGGTCACCAACTTTATAATATGTATCGGTTTCCCAGTCTCCTAACCAGCTGACACCGTCTGCTACCAATTCCCATCTTGGAACTAATAATGGAGGAATATCATTATTATAAAATTCTAAGTCAGCATAAAAATCAAAATTTGAAACGTGTGTTGTTAAACAGGTGAAAGATTTTCCACCGTAACTTACAATGTCATCAGGATTATATCTTGTTGCAGGAGCCCATTCGCCCTGCCAAGTATATCTAAATCTACTTAATTTAAAATCTGCCATTTATTATTATTCCTCTGATGATCCGTTATCATAGACATAACCTTCATTAACACGAACAACTAATTCACCTTCTTCATTAATATAATAGAACATTGGACGATCGTCCCATCTATACTGAGTATAGTTTAAATTTTCGTAAACAGGGTTATGGTTAACATCTATGCCTTCAAAAAAATCTACACCAGTTTCAAAATCTGTGTAATTATTTTCTTCTAAACCTGGATTATTAATTGTAATAATTCCTTTATCTTTAACTTGGTCAACCCTAGCTAAAAATAAACTTCCATTTTCATTTTTTCTTAGTCCGTAGAAAAATCTAGGAGTGTCGCCTAGGCGTGATACCGGATCATCGCCTAAATAATAATTATTTCCGCCTGCCATCTTCTACTCCTTATGATATCTCAACGTAACTTACTACTGCGTCAACGCTTGTTTCGGTATCGCTGACAATTCTTAATCCTGCTGTTTCTGGTAATATTAATTTTTCTCCGTTAGTAATTAACTTTACCGATGAGTTTGGAGGTATTGGTAGTCCTTTGATATAGACTGCTTCAACACTATCCTCACTAACTACATAAACGTCAACAACGCAAACATCGTAGTCAGTTGTGTTTGCTAGATTACATCCGATCACGGTAATTCTATAACCGATAGGGGTTTGTAATACGTCAACTGGTGATGTTCCTATTCCTGTGTTAACTGCATGTTTAAACGTGGTTGGCATTTTATTCTTATCCTAATGTCAATGCATATTTGATTGCAATGTCGTTTGCTGTACCTTCAGAAACAGCACCAATGGTACCTGCCGGACTGGCCCAAACTAATCCGTCCCAAATTTCTAAAGCCTTGGAGTCAGTATTATAACGAGTCATACCAACTTCTAGATAAGGTGCTACTGGTCTTTGTCCAGAAGTTCCTTTAGGTGGAACAAACGCATTTGTTCCTGTGATTTTAAAATACCCTGCACCAGATTGTACAAATTCAGTAACAGAATTTGAAACCGTATTTGTAATTACATTATCTCTAATAGAAAAATTACCAACTCTTAACGCACCAGAGCCGTTTGGATCTAAAATTAAATCTTGCCCTGATGTTGTGGTGATTGTATTATCAAATATTGTTATGCTTCCAACATCAAAAGTGTTTAAATTTAAAGTATTAGCATAAAAATTATTAGCATAGATATCTTTCCATCTATTTCCTGATGAACCGATATCATAAGTATTATCTGTTTCTGGTACTAGGTCGCTTTTAATACTAGCGTTAATTGTAACGGTATCGAATAAACTATCACCGATTACTAAATTGCCGCCAATTGTAACATTTCCTGTAGCATTTATGTTTCCGCCAATTGTAACATTTCCTGTAATGTTTGCAGAACTTTGAATGTCAACTATTCCTGTTCCGTTAGGGCGTAATTCTAAATTTGAATTAGAAACGGTTGTTGAAATAGTGTTATTATTAAGTTCTAGATCATTAACAATTAGTCTAGAATGGTATGCTGTTGCCTCACCGCCTGATGCGGTAAAGCTAATAGTTGGAAGTGTGCTGTTGATTGTGTTACCAGAAATGGTAAAGTTACCAATATCAAATTGATTAGTAACTTCTAAATCTGTTGTTCTGGTTGTACCTACTACGTCTAGGGCGAATTGTGGATCAGCAGAGTTTATGCCAATCTTGGAGTTGACTACATCAAGATACAGAAGGTCGGTCTCAAAAGCCAAATTCACACCATCTCTAATGAGATTGGCTTTTAAGAGCGGCCCGGAAATACGACCAATCGCCATACGCTCTCCCCTAGACACCGTGTTTCACGGATAACCACTTTTTCAGCTGTTCGCTCTATGCGGGTTTACCACAGGTTAATTTTACAAGAAAATTGGTCTTCTCTTGCAATTAGTAGTATTTAGTCGTATAGGAAAATTAACCCACTACAAGGGCCCAAAGATTAGTAAGCTCTTCCATGATAGGTAATGTAACTACAACGCCACCACCAGTGGCTACGGTATAAACATTACCATCAAAACACTCTAAATAACCTTTTTCGGTATTCCAGCGAGTGTCACCTTCTTCAATGTATGGACGCTGAGAATTATTACCTACAGGAACAACTACACCAGTATCTGTATTAAATTTTGTCCATCCAGCGGCAGTTTGTGTAATAGTAATTGGGGTATTTTCTAAGTTTGTTATAACACCAGCGTTTATATTAATCTTTTCTAATGTTATATTCCCAGATGCTGAGTCAAGTACAAGATCGTCGTTGCTTTGAATTGTTGATATTGTATGTCCTGTTATTAGTGTTTGCCCACTAATAATTAAATTTGTTGTATTAATGCTTGTAACGCCCGGATCGTCATAAAACCAAAATTCTGCCCAGCGTTTGTTTGGTTTTCCAAGATCGTACAGGTTGTTATCTCCAGGAATAATACTTTGTGTAAAGTCCGGAGATACAACAACGGTATCAACAGCGTTATCGCCAATGGTTAGTGTACCGTTAAATTGTAAATTACCTGCGGCACTGATATTTCCTCCTACAGACAAATTATTATTAATATTAACACTTGACTGAAAATCAACTATTCCTGTTCCGTGAGGATCTAATATTAAACTTGTATTTGTAGTTGTAACATTAATGTAATTGTCTTTTAATTCTAATTTAGGATTTGTAACTTTTCCATATTCAACATACGGATTACTACCTTGAGGTTCAATAATAATAGGACCCACGGTAGAAGTTATTGAGCCTGTAGAATTAAAAACAATATTATCAAATGTAGCTGTGGTTCCGCTGGCTATAAAATTATCTGAAACTTTAGTTTTTCCAATAACTTCAAGTGCAAAATTTGGATTTTCTTTGTTAATACCAATCCTATTGTTATTAACATCAATATATAAAAGATCAGGATCGGTTGATGTATTTCTAAATGTAAGATCTACACCGTTTCTTAAAAGATTTTCTTTTAATAATTTTCCACTAATTCGCCCTAGGGCAGAGGCAGGATTATATTCATCGCCACCAAACCCTTCGCTAAATCCACCATCTGAAATAATATCTGACATAATTAATCAGTTCCAAACATTTCTAATACATTAACTCGAACATTAGCATTAACCGTTGATGTTATTGTAATTTCTATACTTCCAGCAACATAATTTCCATCAAATGTTGCCAACGGGGTTGCTCCAGTATAAATTAATCCATAAGCCGTTACATAAACATTACCACTTAACTGATCGTAGATAGCCAATAAATCATTTGCTTGCGAGGCATATGGACTAAAAGATTCAACAAATACTACTAATTTAACTGCTCGAATGTATCTTCCATTGCTGCTGTATATACTAGTTTCAATTCCAGAATTTACCGTTTGATATTCGCTAGAGATACTAATTGAGGAATCTAAATTTAATCTTCCAGAGGTATCTAATGCAAACGTATGTCCGTTGTTTGCAAGCTCTACACTTTGTCCTGAGCTAGAAATTGTAATAGAGTCTGAAACAGCATTAGTTGTTATACTAACTCCGGTTCCGGCTATTAAAGTTAATGTATCGGTTGAGCTGTCAGCAGAAACGGTGGATTGTCCTGATACTGCTATGTATTTGAAGCTGTCAGTGGTGCTGCCCCCGCCACCGACAAGATAACTTTCTGCAAGGCTTGACGGAAATGTCACTGAAACATTTTTGCCGCCTACTGGAAAATTAACTAAAGAATTATTGTTAGATGAAGATACAATCGTATCTCGTGTTAGACTAGAAGTGATTGTAAAATAAGTACCGCGACCTACTTCCCAATTACCTGCATTATCTATAATAAGATAATAAGTTTCGTTTCCGTCACCGATAGCATCATTAAAACTCTGAAAACCAGGATAAGTTGTGGTCAAGATGAAATCACCCGTTCCTGTGCTATGTGAACGAACTTTAACTCTATCTGCTAAAACAAAAGCCATTTACGTATCTCCGCTCCATTGATACGTATATTTAACCGTTTTAATATTAGTTTGCGAAACCGAAATATATGGTTATTGACTTATCTAATGGTACTGCACTAGTAAACACAATATAAGCATCTCCTGAACCCAAGTGATTATAGGATATATTGTAGTTTGTTACCGAAATTTGAATTACGTTTTCAACTAGGACAATAATATTATCATCGGCTGCAGGAATAGAATACAGCGGGCCAAATGTTGTTTCAATATCGTCGCCTGGTCCTAACGTTTGTTTGTATATTGATGTTGCGCCCGGCGCTCTAACTACTTCCCAAACGCCGCTAATTAATGCTTCTATAGAATTTGTGTCTGTGTTATATCTAATAAATCCGTCAGCTCCTTCCGGATTTCTTACACTAGATGTTTGCGGTCTTTGAGCTTCTGTTCCTTTAGGAAGTCTAAGACCACCGGTTAGATCCATAACTGCACGACCATAGTGATTAGTAAACAAAGTGTTATCACTAGGACTATATTTGCTAATAGTTTTTTGTTTAAGAAATCTCATACTGCCAATGTGCTCACGGTTATACTTAATAGATTTGCTGCGCTTGCAGTCATTCTAATTGTATCTCCTGCATCTAGAACAATTTTTTCATCGCTGAAAAATACGGTTTCTCCTGCAGGTATAATTAAATTTTTAACAATTGTATTAGTATCAGAAGCACTACCGCCACCTGCACATAAATTAATTGTTATTGTAGAACTATTGACGGTTTCGTCTGTTAAATTTGGAGTCCCTGTGTTGCAGATGATAATCGATGTAACTGCATTTTCTTGTCCTAATACAGGACCTGCAATTGGAGCCCCAGTTGTACTACTGGTGTATACTAGTGTATCGCTAGTTGTTGTTAGTCTGGTGCTATATATCATGTTTTTCTATCTCTTAAAATATTACGCTGTATAAAAAGGCTTTTCTTTTACTTATTAATTCGTCTGTGGTAGATGTATTAACAAAATATAAACCTGTTTTACCTGTTCCAATTGTTCCGCCGTATAGCAATGTAGCATTATCAACCGAAGCTGGTGTTACTCCGTTGTCGTCTAATTGCAACGCATAGGTAATTTCAACTTTACCTGTGCTGTTTGTTTCTAATTTAATATTACCACTTGAACTTGTAGTTTGAATAACAGCGGCATCTGCTGTACCAAATGGTGCTCCCGGGGCGGCGTCTTCAGTAAAGAAATTTAAACCCGCAAAGCGAATTTGTGATCTAGAAAATGCTGCAACTTCAAAATCGTCTACTAAAATAGAAACTAAACTTTCGCTCGGCTGTGAAATATAAGGTCCGATAGAATTTGATAATGATAAAGAAGGTATCAACGGATCATTAGCATCAAATGCTACAACACGAGTATCATCTCTTCTTAATTGATATGTTGGATTATTCAAAATTGCATAATCAACATAATCTTTATTTGGAATGTCATCTGGATCGGTAACTTGTAAACGATAGTTGTCAGTACCTAATACTTTAACAACTCCTGTTCCAAATCCAATTAATGTTAAATCGCCATCATCAGTGTCAGCGTTAGTTAAAACTTCTTTAAGTCTTAACCTGCTATCATTGTAATCATATCCACTTTCGGGTGTTCCGTTACCAATGTTCCAGGTATCATCATTTTCGTCATAGATAATAGCAGTTTTGTTTTCTGTACCTCTATCAACTTCCATGCCTGAATAGCGCAGGGTCACCCCTGCGCCAGTTTCACCATAGTTTAATGTGATCAAATTATCCTGAACCTGCAAGTTTTCTGCAGATACGGTTAATGTATCTCCGTCTACTACTAGGTTTCCAGTGACCCTAACTTCTCCCACACCCGGTCCGGTATTTAAAGTTACCTTCCCACCAGTTTTGGTTTTTATATTATAGTCACCGTTGACTTGGATATATTGACCCATGAATACTTCCTAAAAATTAAACTGCTGTTAGAACAATATAATCTGCAGATGAATCAGACTCTAAGTACCATGTATAACGATTGCCGCTAAAGTCTGTAAAAATACGCTTAGTAATTTTTGCGCAATTTACTAGGTTAGCATCTAACATTCCAGATGTTGAACCAGTGATTTGCATTTCACCGCCTGCACTTGGTGTTCCGTTTGTTAAAACACAAGTATAGATAGTTGTTGGGGAACCTCTTCTAGCAACAACAAAAGTTTTTGCACCACGTTGTTTAATGATGATTCCGTCTGTTCTTAATGAGCTACCGTCATGAAATTTTACGGTAATACCAGTATCGCTAACTGGTGTGTTAATTACGTCAGTACCTCTGACATCTTTTCTTAATGGACGTCCCATTTGTTTTCTCCTTTGAATGACGTTCTGGGTCTACGCGGTGGGTACCGCATAAATCATTACGATACTTTATTTATCAGCGACCAAGTAATGCCATTAGCTCTAATTTTTCTACTAATTCGATTACTCTGTTAATTTCGTCTATTTCTGCTTGCGCTCTTTCTAAATATTGTCTTTGATGCGTTTGTCTATAGTGTACTCCAGCAATTGCAAAATTTTGTATGTGATTTTCTATAATTTGTTCGATTCGATTAACATCATGAGTAAACATAGGAAAACGACTACGCCATGCTTGAATATGCTTGCGTAGTAAAGAAAAATCTTTTTCTCCTTCAATTCGCATACCAATATTTAAGTCAAACAAAAAGCCCCTTGCGGGGCTTTTTGAATTTCGCTTATGAAATTTACTAATTAAGCAAACTTCAAGTTAGCTGTTGTAACAGCAACTTTAGCTAGGTAGTCAGCTGCATTACCTAGAGAAGAAGCTGTGTTAGTTAGTTCTACATAACCATAACGTGTCATGAAGCTAACTACTGGTTCAAATGTTGATGGATCCAATACAACACCGCTGCTCATCAATGGAATGTATGGGCAGTAGAATGCTGGAGCATCAGATTCGCTAGAACCTTTGTAACCAATTAGAACGTCATCGCTTGTAGCGTATGTGTTAACAAACACTCTCATTGCGCCGTTCAATGTACCAACAAACTTAGTGTTTGTAGGTGCTTCGAATGTACCTTCTGTTGTTCTTGCGAAAGCAGAAGTTGTAGCACTTTGTAGAAGTGTCAATGTTGTTGGGCTAACAACTGCATAGTTACCAGCACCACGACGTGTACGCTGAGCGATTAGGTTAGAAGCACGGTTGATTTGAACAGCTAGAGCAGCGTGTTCGTCACCAACGAATGTAGCAGTACCAGAAACGCTGTTTTGATCGTATGTTAATACGGTACCAGCTAGGCTGTTTAAGCTACCAATAACTTCTTGATCAATCTCAGCAGTAATTTCTTGTGCCAATGCGGCCATGATTTCTGCTTCGATATCAATACCTTGTTGAGCTTGTGCATCTTGTGCAGCTTCGAAAGTCCAGCGAGCTGATAACTTACGAGTTTTAGCTTCAACGGTTTGTTTCAAGATTTGAATGCTTAGTCTGTTACCAGCTACGCCTTCAAGAGCTGCTGTAGAAGCTGCCTTGTCGTTAGCTGCACCAGAATAGCCTTCAGCAATCTTGAATGGGCTTAGTGCTTCGTCACCGGCTGTAATATCAGTACCACTTGTGCTGTTAAAGCTATCTGCATAGCGAACACGCAATGTGTGGATCTGACCAACTGGTCCAGTCATAGGCTGTACGCCTACCAACTCGTTAGCAATAACGGTTGGCATAACACGTCTGATTACTGGAAGAATGACGCGATTTAGTGTTGCAACGTTACCGGCGGAAGTAGCACCAGCTGTAGCACTTTCTGCTAGATACTTGCGAGTATTTTCTAGAGTAGTTGCCATAACGGTACGCTTGTTACCTTGTAGGCCTTCTAATAGTGCCTCTTTGGTTTCCGACCAGCGTGACTCGAGTAGTTGTGACATATAGTTCTCCTTAAACTTTTAGTCCCGCAAGCCTGCGGATGTCAAATATTTCAGCGGTTTTCTCTTCGCTTCCGCTGATTGATTGTGCCTTTTCTTTATTGCCTGTAACTTCTTTAGCCTCTGTGAGTGCTTTCTTCGCCGGTGCTCCACCATCCATAACGGCTGGTAGATACTTGTCGAAAGCTCCATGTAATTTCTCAGTTTGAACTGATTCTAGTAGTTCGCGCATAACTTCTCGCTTATCACCTGATAATGGGCCAAGCAATTCGCTCATAACGTCCTTGCGTTTAGCTTCATTAACGATTTTAGCAATTTGTGCTTCTTTGCTCTCTACTAGTTTTTGTGATTCTGCAACAACTTTAGCTGCTTCTTCAACTTCTTTAGTTTTTTGTTCAACAACTTTTAGAAGTTTAGCTGTCTCTGATTTCTCATTGAGATAGCTCGTTGCAAATTCGCTAGCAAAACTTTCAAAAATTCTGCGACCAAAGTCATTCTTGCGGGCTGCTTCGATGTCTTCACGTAACTGAGTCATTTCAGAACGTAGGCCTTTGCTTACGGTTTCTTCAATGATTTTAGCTGAACGTGCAATAAATTCCTTGCGAACTTGTTCAAACTTAGCCTTGCTTTCGCGGACTAGTTTAACTTTAGTTTCTGCAAGATCTTTCTTATCTTGATGGAATTCTGCAATTTCCTTTGCTAGAGCATCAACGATAAATGATTCTAATTTAGAGACATTTTCTGCAACTGACTTGCGATCTGCGTGTAGTTCTGACACTTCCTTTTGTAGATTGTTAAAAATAAATGACTCAAATGCTTTCGCATCAGTAGTCATTTTCTTAACGTACTTGGCTTTAGCTTCAATCAATCCTTGACGATCTTCTGCAAGTTCTGATAACTCAGCTTGTAAACGATCAACTAACATCGATTCAACGGCTTCAACCATTGCGGACTTGTCATGCTCATATTTTTGAGCAAACTCTTCACGTAGTGCAGCAGTGACTTGTTCACGGTTTTCTTGAATTCTGCTATCCCAAGCAGCTTCAATTTCCGATTTAATTTCTTCGGAAATCACATTGTTCTCAAACAATTGTTTTACGATATCTAGCATGTGATTCTCCTACTGGTTATTTGAGCCTTGCGATTATTCGCTTTAGGCTCTCTGCTAAGTATTTCTGTGCCTTTGGGTCGCCTTTAACTTCTTGTGCTATTCTATAAGCCTGATATCCACCTGTATTGTTCATCAAGTGTTCATAAACTGGTGTTGGATAAGCGCCTGGTGCGCTTGGTTGTGCTACTACATCAACCGTAATAATTTCAAATCCTTGAACGTTTCCGCTGTTATCAACTTCTCCAGATCCACGACTTGAAACTCCAAGTTTAACTCCCGACTCCAACATAGTCTTAACTAATTGACCCATTGGAGTAGGAAGAATTTTTAGTTTTCCGTAGCCGTTAGGGCCGTCCATCCACATTTTAGTAATCATGTGTGATACACGGTCGAGGTTGATACGTAAATCCTGAGGATGATCAACTTCCCCTAGCACGGAGTATCCGCCAGAGATTTGTTCGTTGAGCGTCTTGACAGCCCTGCCAATTTCTTGAGAAGAATAAACACGCTGATTTGCATTTCGGATATCGCCCTGGATGCAAATCCCGTTTAGGAAGAGCGACTTTTTGTCGCCCTCACCTTCGCTCTCTAAGACAATCTTAGCCTGGTCAAAACTCAGATGTTCTGCTAAGGTAGTTTTCACCTATTTGTCCTCAATTATCTACGACCACGGAAAAGGCTTTGCTTGTTATCGGCGCTTTCGCCGGAACCTTTTTTCTCAGCACCATGACCTGGTTCTTTTGATTTGAAACCAGTTTTACCAGCGTTACCGCCTGGTACATTCACGTTGCCTTTAGCATCTGGATTGTCGCTTACCTTACCTTTTTCAAGACCATTGCCTTTTAATGCGCCTTGGTTAGCGTAAGTAGCTGCATCTTCTTTAGAAGAAAGGATGTTAGCAGTTGTACCGCCCATATCATTCTTCATGTTGTCGATTGTAGACTTTGTGTTGTCAGATTTTTCAGCAGCACCTTTCTTTTCAGCACCGTGACCTGCTGGAACTTTTTCTACATATTCACGAACGGTTTCTAAATCAAAACCTTCTTCTTCAGGCATATCGTCACTGCCTTCTTCGTCACCAAACTCGCCTTGGGCTTCTTCTTCGCCTTTTAGCTGCGCAAATTTAGCTTGTAGTTCGTCAACAATAGACTCTAAATCTTGCATAATTTCTTCTTCAGATTGCTCGCCGCCTTCTTCGTCACCCATTTCTAGGTCACCTTCTAGGTCGTCTGTTGGATCACCGCCCATTTCAGGCTCGTCGCCACCTTCAAAAGCAACATCTTCGAAGTTTTCATCTAGATCATCTTCGTCGCTATCTTCTTCGGAAGCTTCGTCAACTTTGTCTTCTTCTGCATCATCATCTTGTGCAGCTTCGTCCATGTCTTCGTCTTCTTTATCTTCTTCTTCTGCGATTTCAGATTCAATTAAATTTTCGTAGATTTCGCGTGATGCTTGTACTACGTATTCGTGGAAAAGCTCATCAGCTTTTGCTTGATCGTCGTTAACCAAATGCTCTAGCATTTGGCTTAATAAATTCTTATCTGCCATGTTAAATTCTCCTTCAAGGTATGGTTAGGCTGTGTTTTTATTTACTGCGTAGATTAAAAAAAGGGGTTAAATGACGTTTTTTTGATTCGTTTGGTCAGAATATATAGTTCCGGGGAACTTTTTTTCAAATTCTTCAAAACTTATATGTTTTAAATTTGGTAATGTAGGGCCAAGTTTTTCTGGAATAAATGATCCCGATTCTACTACTCTGTAAAACTGATTACCTCTCCAATCTCTAATCGTTTTTTCTGTTTGACTTAGCCAATTACCGTGGTAAGTGGGCGGTTCAAAACTCTTTTTATAGTTATATGTATCGGCATAAACATTGTTAAATTTACCTTCTATGCCTTCATAATCAAATCCAAAAATATATATGTCTTTGTGGCCGCAATCGCAAGCAAAATAAAGAGCTGTTGGACCGCTACTCCATCCCCTATGCGGATGGAAAAAGTTAACTCCGGACTTAGTATTAACTCCTTTGTTTGGATTTGTCCATACAGAATGTGTTCTGTGATACCCGCTGGCTATAATTTCGTTGACCATTTTTACGTCAACTGCAATTAAAAAATCGGGTTCAAATTCTCTGTAAAGTGCGTTACAACCAAATGTAGTGCCGTATTCTGGCAGGGCAGCATGATTTAATCTTAGTCTGCTACGCCCATTACCAAGTACGAAAGCTGGTTCATTCCGCGGGTTGCTGTGCTTCAACTGGAGTACCGTACATCTGTTGTATAAACGAACGCTCTGATTGTTCTTCCATTTCATGAGCTTCGCTTTGTTGGCGCAGTTGGTTGATTTGTCGTAAAGTTAATCGAATTTTACGAGTATCTGATTTTTTTAAGACAGAACTATCTCTGGAAGCGTCATATCTTTGATCGTTTCCAAAGTCGTTTGTATTGTCGTTAAAATAGAAAAATTCACGTAGAAGCATAATAATATTTACCTAAGTTAGGCTGCTGGAGCAGCTTCAGGTTCAGCCCCTGGTTCAGCTGCTTGTGCTGCTAAATCGTCGGGTGCTTCTGCGTCTTGTCCACCCGCTTCTGCCGCCATACCTCCCGGTGTTACGCCAGCCGATCTTAAGTCTCCAGCAGCATCATCCGTAGGTGTTAGGTTAGAACCATTTTCTTCGCGCCATAATGATTCATTTTCTTTAATTTCTTCTTCAGTTAATCCTAAGAAGCGTTTTAGTGCAAAACGTTTGCTTAGATGAGGAATTTGTGAAACTTGTGAATATGTTGCTGCTCTTGCTGTGTCAAGTTCTGATTGACGATAAGCAGCAAAGTTTTGTGGAGTATTAAATTTTAATTCAAATAAACTATTGTCAATGTTTACGCCCTGCGCAGCCATCCAAAGTTTAAATTCAACATCAAATGTTTGCGCTATCATTGATTGTAAACGTTTGCAATATTCATTAAATCGTAATTCTTGAATATATGCCGTTCCAACTTTTCCGTCGGCAATAGTATTACTTGCTTCTTCAATACCTGTTGGCAAGTATGCTGCTGGTATTCTTAAAGCACGGAAAAGTTTGTTTGTAAAGAATCGTAAATCTGTAATTTCACCTAGATTAGTACCACCCGGTAGTGTTTCAACTTTAGAACCACGACCTTCAGCAGTTTGTGGGAAGAAGTAATCTTCGTTTACACTTAGTGGATTATAACTAGCGTCAACTAAATTATTGCCACCACCGCTGGCGCTAGGAATACGTCTTTGTTGGATTTCGTTTTTAACACGTTCAACAAAGCTCATAGCCATGTGTGCTGGCATATTTCCAACGTCTACATAGAAAATACGTCTTTCTGGAGCACGTTGTATACGATAGATAATAATAGCATCTTCAAGCAATTCTTTTTGCTTGTAGACTTTGAATACAGATTCTAAAATTGAATTGCCAAAAGGATAATTGTTGTCTAATCCTTCGCTTAAACTAATATGCACAACATTTTTTGCATCAACCGTTATTTCGTTTACTTGATTGTGAAATCTAGTGCCAGGAGGTCTTGCTGCATCCCCAACAAATCCTCTACCAAATCCACCGCCCGATACGGTATAACTACCAGTACCACTAGGTTGTGTATTTGATGTAGCATGAGGAGTTGTTGCAATTAGATTTGCAAAGTTAAAATTAATATCTTTTAAAACATATTGCTCGGGAATTTTTCCTTCGCTTTCGTTAACGATAATTTTTGTAACCTTAGCAGGATCAACATACAACCATTTTTTAGTTTCTGGATCTCTAACAAAGAAACAATCTCCGTATTTGAAAGAATTTCGAACTATACGAAAAATTCTTGTGTCAAATTGATTTTGTTTTGCCCACTTCTGTAGGCTTTCTTTAATTAACTTAACTTCGGTTCCGGTTGGTTTGCCTTTAAATGATAGTTGAAACGCTGTTCCATTTTCTCTATCTTTTTGTGTACAAAATTCAGCTAAGATATCTAGAGCTGCGTTAACTTCGCTGTCCATATCCATAGTGTCATATTGCATATATCGTTCGACACGATTTGGATTACCTGCATATACGTCAGGCAAGAATGATGAATAATTAGTTCTTGCAGGTCCTGGTCGCCCTCTACTGCCAATAGGACTCATTGTTCCTTGTTGGTTATCGATGTTGACAGGAGTAAAATATTTTTTCCAACTCATTTAATTAATGATCCTTAAGCAGAATATACATTGCCCGTCATAGACTTTTGTGTAGTAAGCTGCTTGTCGTTAACTTCTAATAATTTTCGATTTATCATAACTAATAGATCCATCTTAGTATTTAATAGCGATAACTGCGATTCAGCTGTTTCTTGAGTTGCCTTAGCGGGTGTAGGTGTTGTTGCACCAGTTCTTGGTTGAGCAGTTGCTGCCGCTGGTGCTGGCGCTGCTGGTTGTTGTGATACACTAGTTTGAGCTGTTGAGGTCGATGGAGTTACGCTGCCACCTTTGGCAAATTGTCCAGAATAAGAATTTACTTTTCCTAAAATTTCTTCTCCAATTGCGCCTTTTCGTCTTATGTCTCCACCGGCAATTTGGCTTGTTGCTAACAAGTTTGCTTGTTCTTGAGATAATCCAGAAGTGCCCATACCAAGTTTGCTAGCCATTCCGGCTTGACCTTTTTTCATATACCAAGCACTAACTTCCGCAGCAACCTGTGGATCGTTAACTAAATCTGGATTTTTAACTAATCTATCATCACCGTAGATGGCTTTTGATGCAGCGGCATAATTATTTTTACCAGTTAACTGAATAAAACCTCTGCCTCTATATTTCCATCCATCTCCGGGTTCCGTATTCCCCATTTGACGACCCATTGCTGTGCCGGAACCATACATCATTTCGCCCATTTTTTGCTGGTCGCCTTTGATAGCATTTAGTTCTGCATCGGATTTTCCAGCAGCCCTACTACCAAATATTTTTCTAATACGATCGTTAGATGTATTAGCATAATTCATATTTTCAGAAATACTCTTACCGCCAGTTTCTTTCATTATGTTGCCTTTGACAGCAGCAACATAAGCAGGATCAGTAATTCCTTGTTTTTTAAGAGCTGCTTCAACTAGAGCCATGTTTTTCTGTTGATCTTGATTTAACGGTCCAGCAGCTCCTGGGGCCGGTCCTCCTGTTGGTGCAGCGGGTGCAGTAGCAGGTGTGGCAGGTGAAGGAGCTCCTCCTCCCATAGTTTTTCTTTCTTTAAAGGCTTTAAATGTTTCTTCAGGACTTGTGTAATTAATTTTCTTCTGTGCTTCTACTTGAGCTTCTGTTGTTTTAGTTGCCTCTTGAGCCGCAGCGGTAGCAGCTTGTGTTGTTTTAGTATGTTCTTGAGTAGCTTTCTTATCTTCCTCGTAAGTTCCACGTTCTATTGCTTTTTGTTTTCTCTTATCGTCTCTATCTTTTTCTTTAGCGTCAAGTTCTTTACGTTGGTCATCCCTTAAGGCTCTACGTCTATCAGCTTCTGCTTTACTAATACCACCAATTGCATTTGGTATTTTCTCTAATAAAGAATCCATCCAATCTTGCAAAGTCATCCATAAACGTTGGAAATTATCTTTTAAAGCATCAATAATTGTTCCAAATGTCCAACCACTATCATATAATTTCTTAAAGAGATAAACAACACCTGCAACCGCTGCCGCTACTGCAATAAATGGCGCTGCGGCCGCTAGTACAGGAGCTACGGTTGCCCATACTGCTGATGCCAGTGCTGTTAAACCTAAAACATTAACTGCTTGAACTAAATTTGCAGCAGCAGTAATGGCGCTTGAAACTACTATAAGTCCACCTAGTATTCCCATTCCTATAGCTACTTCTTTTGCATGGTCTGCCACCCAAGTCAATCCTTCAATTAATATAGGAGTTAGTTCTTCTATGGCCGCTGTAAATGACTGCAACATTTTATCTAACAACGGACTATTAGCCAATGCTGCCATAAATTTATTTGAAAGGTCAGCTAACTTTTCCATGTTACTTTTCATTTTAGCAGGATCAAGACCTTTGGCGCCTTCTGTTAATTGTTTTTGTCTGTCTAATTCTTGTTGTGCCGCTTGTGCTCTTAGACTTCCGTTATCTTTTTCTGCCCTGTTGGCTCGATCTAAATTAGAAACAATACCCTTGCCCCATTTTTCAGCATCATACGTGGCCAACGTTACTTGAGCAGCATTTTTTTGACTAGCAATAGCACCAGCATTGAATGCTTCGTCAATCTTAAATGCTCCTTCTCTAGTCATTGTTCCTGATTGTCTAATATCACGAGAAGCCTGTAGCAATGCTTTTGCGGCCTGCGGATTTGTAATCATTAATTGCTGAGCTGCTTCGCTGTTTAATGATCCTGTGGCTAAAATAGTTTGTGCTGCTTGTTTTTCAGATTCACTCATGCTATCCATTAGCATGTTTAAATTTTTAGCACCTTCTTTTCCAACTTTAGCCTGTAATATTCTAAACTGCGCATCGGCTTGTCTTGCTTCTTGTTCTCTTTGAAGTATTTCTTTATTCTTACCAGTAAGTTTTGAAACAGCATCTAAATTTCTTAGATAGTCACCCGTATCTTTAACTAACTCTTCGTTTGAAACTCTTACTCCGCCGGCGCTCTTTGTGACTATTGCTGAATATCTAGCAATGCCATTATTAATATCTTCAGTTGAATAACCCAATCTTGCAAGTTCGTCTCCAAGTTGACTATTTCTAATCTTCTGAGACATTTCACTTAAACGTTTTGCACCTTGAGTTACACTACCGCCAAATAATGCTAAGTTCTCGCTGTTATTTTTAATAATGCTTGTGTACTGGTCAAGTGTTAGCCCTGTTGCCGAAACTTGACGTTGCATTTCTTGAATGCTTCCTCCGAAGTTTGCACCAACACTTGCTGCTTTGTTAAACGATTCATAAGTTTTTGTAGCAGCGCCTGCTACAGCACCAAAGGCCGACCCAAGAACTCCACCAAAAATTGGAATCTTGCCAATAATGCCGCCAACAGCATTGATGTTGTTTCCCATATTGGCAAGATCATTCATTAACCCAAAGAATGATGATCCTAATGCACTGGCACTACTAGCAACTTTTGTAAATCCAGAAGCAACTAATTTTGTCCCTTCAATAAATTTTTCCTGGGCTCTAAGTTCTTCTTGATATTGTTTTATCTTTTCTTTTTGAGCTTTGTTTTCTTCTTCGTCTTGTTTTATCTTTTCTTTTTGCAGTTTGGTTAATTTTTTAAATCCGTCCGATGATTCTTCAAGTTGCTTGTAGAATTTTTTCATCGACTCTGCAATTTGTTTTTCAGATTTGCCGTCTTTGCCTTGTTTAGCAGCCAACAGAGCAACAGCACGGACAAGTTCCTTGAGGGTGGCTTCGGTAGCCGCGTTGTTTAATTCAATTGGTTGACCGCCTAGATCACCGGTTACTTCTGCCATTATTCAAAATCCCAGAAAAGTGCGTACATAAATACGTATGATTACTTTTTATTTATCGGGGTTAAAAAATGGTAGAAAATCCATCAATTGCTAAACCAACAAATCCGTTGGCAGCGTTTTTTAGACAACCAAAGTTATATGTAACTTTACCAAGTCACGGCAAATATTATCCGCCGGGAGTATTGGATCAGAGTGAGAATGGCGAATACGCTGTCTATGCTATGACCGCTAAGGACGAACTTATGTTTAAAACTCCCGATGCGTTAATGAATGGTCAAGCAACCGTTGAACTAATAAAAAGCTGTGTGCCTGCTATTAAAGATCCTTGGAAAATGCCAAGTTTAGATTTAGATGCTGTTTTAATTGCTATTAGAACAGCAACCTACGGTGAAATGATGGAAGTTGATGCGGATTGCCCTGAATGCAGTAATCGAAGTACATTTGAAATTAATCTTGTGAGTTATCTTGATAAACTTAATAATTTTAGATATGTAGATCAACTTGAAGTTCCACCGTTAACTATTACTATTAGACCTTATTCATATCAAGAAATTACTAAGGCTAGTATTAAAGCATTAGAACAACAAAAAGTATTAAACGTTGTTACTAACGATTCATTGTCAGATGAAGAAAAATTAGAGCAATTTGGCGAAAGTTTTATTAAATTAACCGAATTAACCGTAGATGTTATTGCAGGATGTATCACTAGTATTACTACGCCAGAAGCTACCGTAACTGATTCTGTTATGATTAAAGAATTTATTAACAATGCATCAACTGATGTGTTTAATACAATTAATAAACATGTAACAGAAATGAAAGGTAGAATTGATCTACAGACTCAAGAAGTCGAGTGTACAGAATGTCATCATCAATATACTATTAACTTAGTAATGGATCAATCAAATTTTTTCGCAGTAAGGTCTTAAACCTCCCAAGGCCGGAGATCTTACATCTTGTTTCAAAATTAGAAAAAGAGGCTAGGGAGATTAAAAAGGATGTCCTCAAGGCTTGTTGGTATATGCGAGGACTTTCTTATAGTGAAGGTATGAATCTAAGTTATGAAGAGCGCCAAATTATTGGCGAGATTATCAAAGATAATTTAGAGACCACTAAGAAAAGCGGCCTCCCATTCTTTTAATTACTTTTTAAAAATACTTGTTGCACCTGATTTAACATTTTCGGTGAACAATTTCTTTTTGTGTTCTTCAATTTTTCTTTCAAGTGCTTCTGCCAAAGGATTACCTGTGTTAACTTTGCCAGCGGCTTGCACCGAAGGCTGAGCAGGAGCCTTAGCTCTTGATTTTCTCGGAGCACGTTTCTTTGTCTGCATTGTAGGTTCAACTGCGGGTTCTTGTGTTGCAGCTGGCTGTTCCGGTGCTGGTTGTTGTTGCATATTAGGATTGTTTGGATTTGCTGTATGGGTTGTTGTTCCACCAACCTTTGATGTTGTTCCACCAGTTGAGCTTGTTCCAGTGCTTACTGCCGGATTTGGTTCGCCGGCTAAGTTTGCTGCCATTTGTCCAAATGCACCTCCGCCTGCTGCTGGTTTTTCTTGTGCTGCTGGTTGTGCGCCTAATTCTTTTTGTAGTCCTGCAAGGATTCGTTGTTTACCTTTTTTATCTAGTTTAGCAATCTTAGCTTTAACCTGTGCATAAGGCGTGCCTTGTTGAGCTTGATCTTGTCCTTGACCACCTGCTGCTTGACCTTGTGCGGGTTCCATAGTTGGTTCAATTCTTCCAGATGCATCAGGTTGTGCTGCTCCGCCTGCTGCTGGTTTTCCTTTTGCAGGTGCTGGTTGTCCGCTAGCGGCCGGTTGTTGGCCTCCTGCTTGACCTTGTGCGGGTTCTTCTTGATCTGTATCTTGCATTCCTGCTTTCTTGGCTGCATTAAGGAAAGGATTATTTTGACCAATCTTTCCTTTTTTCCACATATCTTGAGCAACTTGACGTTTAGTTATGCCTCCTTGACCACCTGCTGCTTGTTGACCACCGGCACCACCTGCTGCTTGTTGACCACCTGCTGCTTGACCTTGTGCGGGCTCTTCGTCATCTCCTGCACCTGCTACCGTACTTTTACCTGCGGCAAATCCTTTTTTAGCGGCTGCACCAAGTCCAGCTATACCACCTGCAACTGCGCCAACGCCTTTGGCAGCAGTTCCTACAGCTTTGCCAACTGCACTACCAATTTTATTCATCAATGGGCCTTCGGCAAGTTCTTTATCTTCGGTTATGAATTCATTTAATCTCATTTTAAGCAGTTCCTAATTGTTTTTGTAAGAAGCCCATGATACGCTTTTTACTTTTCTTATCTAACTTAGCTAACTCTGATTTAACTTCTGCATATAGTGTAGCTGTTTTTTTACCATTGGCGCCACCTTGGCCACCTTGATCGGCACCGCCCTGACCGGGTGGTGGTAGTTTCATTTGACTATAAACTTGTGTAACAATACCTGCATCAATGCCCTGATCTTGTAAAAACTTTGCTAGTTCTTCTGAATCTGTAGGAGCACCTGCTTTTTGCCAAGCAGAATTTAACTTGTCTGCCGTGACCTGTGTGGTCATGTTATGACCTTTTGTCTTGGCCCAATCAACTGCTTTGCCTGCTCCAGCTTTAACCTTGTCCATAAAGCCAGCTTCTGATAACACACGATTAAACACTAGATATACTTGACCTTCACTTAAAGGTCTAGTTTGAATATAATAACTTTCTTGTTTTGGTTGTTTGCTGCCTGTACCAGCTGCAACTGCGCCTTGCGCAGCCGCGCCTAAGAATTTAAACACTTCTTTAGCACCTTCGGCAGCAGATTTTAACATTGCTCGCTTGTCTGCTGTGGCAGCAATCTGAGCAATATACTCTGGATTATTAAATTTATCATCAATCATGCCCTGAAGAACTTGCCATACCTTGTCGCTTTGAGCATAATCTCCTGCTTGCCAAGCAGAAGTAGCATCCATGAATAACTCTTTAGCATCTGCAATATCTGCTGGTTGTCCTACTAGTCCTTTAATTTCAAAGTTAGCAGAACGTGATCCTAACTCTCCCCCAACTTCATCAAAGATTTGAGTCATGTTTAATCTTCTAGCACCAGGGAATAGATTATCTTTGATAATATCAACTCCGCCACTGAGTGCATCGCCAATAAGTTCAAAGGTCTTACCAGCAATAAAACCATAGGCTGCTGTTTTAATACCTTTGCCAATGGTAGTTGAAAGTTTTTCGCCTTTGATTAGTTCAGACGAATTACGAATAATAGCACCTGCAATAGCGCCACCTACTGGGCCACCTGCAAGAGCTGCTAGAGTGGTAAGCACACCAATAATCGCTGCTGACTTACCTGGATTTTCTTTCATCCAAGTTCCCCATCCAGTTAGAGTTTTATCTAGCTCAGGAAACTTAGCACCAACTTTAGCCTTTAAATCTTCAAACTTTTGGTCCATGTTCTTAACAGGCGTAGTATCCTGTAGCCATTTACCAACTTTATTAACTACTTCATCTGCTTTTTTAGCAACATCGATGCCTTTGCCCAGCATTGTTCTATTACCACCACCTGCACTTACACTTTGCTCTACAGATCCAAATACCTGTTTAACCTGTTCAGGGCTTAGACTAGCTTCGATAAGAGGTAGCATTTCATTATAAATGCCTTCAACAATTCTGCGTTGTTCCTTATTAAGACCGTCACAGCTTTCCTCTAATATTAATCGTGAGTTGTGCATATGTCTTTCGACAAGTAACTGATGATTTTCTAATAATGTTGATATTTTCATAAAAGACTCAAAATTGATATACTACTTATTTATTGAAAAGCGAGCTAACGCTCGCTTGCTTTATCGCTTCGCTCAAAGCACTTTTCTTTTTTTTAATTATTTCAAAGATGCAGTTGAAATATATTTTGCGCGAAGCGCAAATTTAGCATTATCCAGATCGTTTCAGTCACACTTTGCCCGTTGCCGGGCAAAGAAAAAACATTATCCGAGTCGAACCATGTCACACAGCAGTAGAGCATTACAGAGGCGGTTGTCCGGTACCTCGAGCTCCGTCTTTACACAACGGCGGTATACATTAATCTGCTATCACTAATGTACACGTGGGGTTTTTCTCCCCTCATTTTACCTTTACATATCCTTTTCAAACAACTAAATCGCAGGTTTTAAGCGATCTTCATCCATAAATGGGTAGTAGTTGAGTACCATTGCGGCATGGAATTCCGTCCCTGCGACCACGATTGACCAGGTTTAGAGCGCATGAAGTTAAGGCCTGCGCTAGCCAAAAACCGCTTTATTTTGCCTTTTTATGTTCTTCTAGGCGTTGCCTTAGTATGTTTGAACCGCCTACTCTGACGTTTATAATGCCATTATAATATTCGTCAGTTTCTAAAACTCTGCGTTCAAACTGCTCTCTTGCCTCTAAATAGGACATTTCTGCCTTGGATTTGCAAAGATAAAGTATTTCTCTAGTGAAGTTTCCGGGACCTAATGCTTGGACGTCTGCGTTTAACCTATCAGAAGAACCCCAGTAATCGCGCCAATCGCTTTCAACTACGGATCTACGTTTAAGTTTTTTGCCTTTGAGTGGTGGTTTAGTACGTTTAAATTGTGCTAATTTCTTGCCTATGTACTTCTGCCCGGTTTGTGTGTTCGTGATGAGATAAACAAAGCCAATATAGCCTTCTGGTATTTCGTTTATTGGTTGATTTTGATACGTCCATTGCACTCACTTAGTTATTTTAGGCGGTCTTCCAACCATGCCTTTTCTGGCTAACTTTCGTTGTTCGCGTTTTTCTTGTATCTCAACTCGCCTTTTTGATGCCTCGTTGCGTATTTCTGATAGCCAATATCGTGCCTTAATGCCTGCTTCATCTGAGCCTTTGTATTCAAATCGTTCTTGCCACTTAAAATATTCCTGAAAAGCAGCAATCATACGATCGTGCGATTCTGTTGTCATAACAAAGGAGGGCCTTCAAAGAATTGAATAAGTGTTTTTCTAGTGCCTTTGGTTACTGGATCAACTTTATGAGGAACCCAGCTAGGAAAAACTAACAATGTTCCTGGCAATCTAAATTCTTCAATTACATGAGGACCGTTGAAAAATAAACTTATATCACCGCCCTCATACGGTTCGTCAGATAAGTTTAGTAATGCTGTTAATTTAATATCCTTAATACCATCTCTTCTCCCGTCGGTGTGCCAATCATATTCGCCGTTGGTTTTAGAATCGTAGGTATTGTAACTTAATATTGACTCGTACCCAATTGCGTCAAGATGAAATCTAAAAGCAAGGTTGTTAATAACACCAATTGATTCATAAAATTTTTCTAATTCGGGGGATATAAATTTTCTGTTGATAAATTTTACATCGGCAGTTTTAGTTGCTCCATCTGCAGGAACATCTTTTACAGAATCGTCTCTATTATAATGTAATAGAATTAAAGTCCTGAGTTCTTCACACATTTCTGGTGTATAAAGTTCTTTAACATAATAAAAGTCATAAATCATTCTATAATCTCCACATCGTTGCTGTAACTGGTAAATCCGTTTTCTTTAATAACTTTTAACACATGATTTACTCGATTTGTTAGATCATCTCTGTGAGAAATTAAGAAAACATTTTTATTTCTTTCTCTAGTCATCTTCTTAAGTACCGCAATACTTGATTCTACTCCGCTGGCATCCATGCCGCTGTCTACAAGCTCATCAATAAACAACAGGTTGATAGGATGATAAAGATTTTCCCACACATCTCGGAACGCCCAAGATAGAGATAAAATCAATCTGTTGCGTTCACCTCGACTTAAATTATCAAAATCTAGGTCCTGGCCTAATTGAGTAATAATAACACTAAGATCATTTTGAAATTCTACAATATGAGGCAATCCTATTCTATCTAGATAATGAGTTAATCGTTGATTTAAGAATGCTAAGTTTTGATCGATAATACGTTTACGTACAAAACTATCTTTATTTGTTAAAAGTTTATGTAAAAACTCCTGATGATCTTTAACTCTTACAAGTTCGTTTAGGTTATTCCAGTCAATTTCTTGAACAGCAGTATTTTTTAATTCTAAGATTTGATCATCATAAGGGTTTTCTTCTGCTTCTTTAATAGTAGCATCTCTTTCTAACCCATCTAATGTGTTTTTATGATTAAGTGCTTCTTCTAAATTGTCATAAGTTACTTTTGGACAAGCAGTTAGCTCACCTAATAATGCCATTGCTTCGTTAAGAGTTGATAGTTCTTCTAAGTGTTCGTTAATAGAACCTTTACTTTCTTCAACTTGTTGAGCTTTTGCTACAAGCATTTCTTCATGTTTGTCATCATGTAACTCTTGACCACAAGCATGGCATTTATGATCTGCAAGACTAATAAGCTCTTTTTCTAATTTAGAAAGGACTTTTTGTTCTTTTTCTAATGCCGCTGTTTGTTTAGCAATTAAAGAATTAAGGTTATCTTTTTCTTTTTTGTTTTTATTCCATTCAACTAATGCTCGTTGATTTGATATTTCTTCTTCAATGTCAATTTGCATTAAACGATCAATACTTTTAAGTATATTTTCAAGAGAGGACTCTTTTTGATCGTTCCACATTTTTTGTTTACGCTCTAACGCTTCAATGCTTTGTTGAATGCGTTCATTACTAGCTTTAATTGTTTCTATTTTAGTATTTTCTGAAGTAATAGCATCTTTTGTTTGTTTGATTTGTTCTTTTAAATTTTCTGCTTTTTCTGATAAAAGTGTAATACCTAGTAATTGTTCAATAACGCTTCTTTGATCAGCAGCCTTCATTGATAAGAACGGTTCAGTATAAGTGTTCAACGCTAAAATGTGTTTAAACATTTCGTGACTCATACCAAATACATCTTCAATTGCTTTTTGTGTTTCTCGACTATCGCCTTGAGATTCGTCAAGGTCCTGTAATTCTTGTTCTTGACCGTTAATGCTAAATTTTAACAAGTTTGGTTTTCTACCACGTTCAATGTGATATTCAACGCCGTGTTTTTCAAAACTAATTGTGACTAACATTCCCTTTTGATTAATCTTGTTGATAAGGTTGTCACGTTTAATATTAGTCAGGGCTTGACCGTAGATCGCATAACTCAAGCCATTGATGATAGTTGTTTTGCCCGTACCGTTGCGAGCCCCAGAATCATCACCTCCTAGATCTAGATTTTCACCTAAGACTAGAGTTAATTGACCACGGTCAAAATCGATGGCTTGAGTTTGATTACCCACGCTCATGAAATTTCTTACGGTTAGATTCTTAATTTTAATCATAGTTCTTTATAAATCTCTAATAGGAGTCCTTTATCGTATGTGTCGCTTTCAATAGCATTGATTTGATTGATAACAATGGTATCAACACTTTCAAATTCAATATCGATAGGCGAAGCACTCGATTCAACTTCTACCTTTTCTGGAATAAGCATTAATTCTCGCAAATCGTATTGCGGCATGAATTGCTCTTTAATGAAATTTGCTTCTTCAAATGTAATAGGTAAGTCAATAGTAACACGACAATGCATTTTTGGTCTTAACAATGCGTCGGGAGTATCAATTATTTGACTTAGCTTGTAGGTACGATATACTGGTTGATTAGCCCAAGTTTTGTATTGGGGTTTGCCTCCCCACTCTAATAACATCATACCTCGATCGTCATCACCTGCATCGGCGTAATTGTGCGGAAATGCATTACCAATATACACTATGTTTCCTGTAGCTTGGCGTTTGTGAAAATGCCCGCTAAACACATAATCTTGATTTACAAAATGGTTTCTTTGCAACTGGCCATGATCGGGCATTTGAATCATAGCATTCATGTAGAAGCTTGGTAATTCTAAATGTCCAAAAATATATTTGCTTTTAATTTTTGGAATATCTTTCCATTCGTCTCCTACTAACCAAGGGAGTATTGTTACATTTCCATCTGTAAAGGGTTCTTTAATAGGAGTTACATTTGGAAACAATCGCATAAATTCAATTGAATTGATTTCTCGTTTGTCTTTATAAAACAAATCGTGATTGCCTAAAATAAAATAGACTTTTTCAAAAGATGCGTTTAATCGTTCTAGGTTAGACACCGTATAATTCATAGTGCTAACATCTGTAGTTGATCGATTGTGATGCCAGTCGCCTAAGAAGATGCAAGTTTCTGCACCTTCTTCTTTAGCAGTATCACAAAACCATTTAACAAATTCTTCACAATCAATGTTGTGAGTTCTGCTTCCTGATTTTAATCCAAAGTGTATATCCGTAAAACATGCGGCTTTTTTAAATAGATTCATATGACGAGTTTAATATAATTTTTATTAAAGGTCAATCCCAATCATTACCATTATCGATAGTAACAGGAGCGGTAGCAGGACCACTACCACTACCCCATTGACGAGTCCAACTTGGATTCATACCGTTCATTTCCAGTATGTCGTCTCTGATGTTCTGGTTACGTTTTTCAATGTTAATGATCCGCACGAATGAATTAGTGACAGCAGCAGTATAATAAGCAAAAGGATTATCGGATTTGCTTTCATCAAATTGTAGTCCTATCTGTGTTAGCTGTAAAATAGCCTGCCCTTTCATTTCGTCATTATAGGTATATCCTCTAACGTTGCCTCTAGTCGCATATCGGTCACATAATTTTAAAAACATTCGAGCTAGATTACTAGTCATTTGGCCGTGGTCTTTGCTAAATGCTCCGGTGTTAATATCACCTTTCCAGTGGCTTTTTACAACACATATTAGATTACCGTTGGTATCAAATTTCCAATGTTGAAAGGGCGGAAAATTTACTTTTTCATGACCGTCGCTGGTATTTTTAACGGTCTTTTTTCTTCCTGGAGCAAGAGGAATATGTTCAAAGGTCATAACTCTAAAGACTACATCATTCTTGTCAATTTTTTTATAGTCTATTTCAAATTCTTTTGCGGGAATTTTTTTACCTTGCGCTAACATTGCTGCTTCGTGGTTAATTTTTGCTAACCTAGAAGCTCTGTTTCTTTTTGCTTCGGCAATTGTCCTGATATTAATTTTGGACAAGTTTGGTACAATCATATCATACTCTAAAAATGCTTTATCTGTGCATGAGCAGTATGTATTTTTGCTTAAATGTATCTCTCTTAGTAAGTCTTTGTTTGTTAGGTACTTAATTTTAGGTACGGTATTCATTCAGTATATATCTCCCTTTTATTAATATAATAGCACATTTTGACAAGAATAAATAGACTAAACGGAGTCTTTTTATGCCATTATCGCTTAATCCATTAGCCCAATTAGTTAACAATGTTTCTCAAAGTATTAGCGGAGCCGCTAACCAAGCAGGAGCCGGCTTAAACAACATGACCGCTTCTTTATCTAAAACAAATTTAGATTCTGTAACTTCTCGTCTTTCCGGCGGATTAGGCAGCGGATTAAATGGAGTTACAGCGGGTGTTGGTAATGCAATTGACCAAGGAATGGCAGGCGTTAAAGGATTAACAGGCTCAATTGGAGGCGCCGGCCTTCCAGCATTAGGCGGCATAACAGGACAAGCACAAAACTTAGTATCTAAAGTTGGTACGGGTGTTGGTGCTATTAGTAACGTTACTTCTGACATTGCTACCTCTCTTAATAAATTAGGCGGTGGAAATATTGCTGGCGGACTACTTGGTGTTGCAGGTGCTATTTCCAAAGCCGCTGGACAATTAAACAATATTCTAAGTCTTGCTAGAGGAATAAACTTACCGTCAAATGCAGAGTTATTTCAAACACGAGGCGCGGTAGTATCAATGACACCAGTGCCAGGAAATGATTGGCGTGTTAGAATCAACTGCAATTGGGAATTGTTTAACTCTCCTTTGTTTGACGCAACTCTTAAGGAAACCGGCGGACTCGCTTGGCCATACTTGCCAAACATCACGGTATCTTCAAAGGCAAACTACAGCCAATTAGATCCTGTGCATAATATATATCCATTCCAGGCCTATAAGAGTAGTGCTATTGAAGACATTCAAATTAGTGGAGAGTTTTCAGTTGAAACTGAAAAAGATGCTTACTACTGGATAGCTGCCACCACTTGGTTAAGAACCGTTACTAAAATGTTTTATGGTACAGGACCAAACGTTGGTAATCCGCCTATTATTTGTCAACTAACCGGCTATGGAAGTAATGTATTCAACACCGTTCCTGTAGTAATCAAAGCAACAAGTTTTGATTTTAAAGAAGATGTTCAATACATTAAATGTCAAACAGATACAATGTCGCAACCAACATGGGTACCGACACTAAGTACTATCTCGGTGACGGTATCGCCAATTTATAACAGAGCAAGACTACGTCAATTTAGTTTAGAAGATTTTGCTTCTGGCAATACAGCAAACACAACAGGATTCCTATAACATGGCAAAGTATAGACAAAGTTCACCTTATTTTCTTACTAAACAAAACAATTTGTATCTTGAATTGTTGTCTATCAGACCCATTCCTGCAGAGACTGATGATTTCAAATACAAAATAGAAAATCAATACAAACACAGACCGGATTTATTGTCCTATGATTTGTATGGAACACCAAAACTATGGTGGGTTTTTGTTCAAAGAAATATGGATGTTATTAAAGATCCAATATATGATTTTGAACCCGGAACAGAAATTTATCTTCCAAAAAAAAGCAATCTAGAAAGATTTTTAGGAATATAATATGGCTTTAGGATTACGAGACATTGGTCAAGTATTTGGTGCAGCATTAACTAAACCAGACGGTACAGGAATCGATCCAACTGCAACAGCATCAAACCTTGGACTTGGTTTTGCAAAAACTTCATCAGACATAAAGTTAAGTTTATTGCAGGGAAAAACACCTGCAGGAACTGATGCCAGAGCAACTATTAGTGCAGGTAGCAAAGAAAATATTAAACCTAAACAACGAGGGTTTGCTAATCAGTTAGAACAATTTGCATCATATAATGTTTTATGGACGTTGGCATGTTTAAAACCCGAGGAAGCAAATAATCCTTACCTATACAGAAATTCTGCATTCGTTGAAAAACAAGTTGTATTTTCGTCTGGCGGAAGATATGATCAGGAAAGAGCAGCAACAGCCTACGGAGCCCCTGAATACTTTATTCAAAACTTTTCTATGGATACCTTAATGACAGGTACTCCTGCTACAGGCTCTTCAAATGCTATTAACTTTACCTTTGAAATTATAGAACCTTACAGCATGGGATTGTTTTTACAGAGTCTTCAGGTTGCGGCTCTGGCAGCAGGATATCCAAGTTATCTTGAAGAAGCAGTATATTGTTTAAAAATGGAATTTGTAGGATTTGATCAAGATATGAAATCCTATGCTTCTATAAAACCAAAATTCTTTTTAATGTTGTTAAAGAAAACAACTTTTAATGTTACAGAATCTGGAAGCACTTATAAATTTGAAGCCATTGTTTATAATCAAGAAGGATTTTCTGAAACCTACACAGCATTAAAAACTGATATAGCAATCACAGGAAGTACCGTAAAAGAATTATTAGCAGGCAGAGAAAGAAGTTTAACAACGGTTCTTAATGAGCACGAACAAAAATCTGTTCCTGAATTAAAAACGTACCCAGACAAGTACGAAATACATTTTCCAGAAAATTCATTTGATCCAATCCCTGGAGTTGGACCAGACGATGCAGACAACAGAGCAGTAATAAACACATCAAATGAACGAGTAATTTCAAAAAGTGCATCTTATGCTAATCCAGAGGACGATCCGGCATTTTTTATTTCAAACGCTATAGGCAATGCAAGTTTTAATTTCCAGGCAGACTCAGGAGGAAACTATGTTGCCCCAAAAGCAGAAGATGCATATGACGAAAGCACAGGAAAAGTTAATAGAGATAAAGTTTCAATAAATGCAAAAGAAAGAACATTTAACTATGCTCAAAAACAATCAATATTAGAAGTTATTACACAAGCCATTGAAGAATCCGATTATGCAGCTAAGGCATTAAAAGAATCTAATATTGATCCAACTGGTATGATTAATTGGTTTAGAATTGATGTTCAAACACAGCTTTTGAATTGGGATCCTAAATTTAAAAAATATTCAAAACGTATTATTTTTAGAGTAATGCCATACAAAATTCATAATTCGGTTTTTACAAATCCTAATGCAGTCCCTTTAGGATATGACCAGTTAGAAGAACAAATAGTTAAACAATACAATTACATCTATACAGGTACAAATAATGATTTATTAAGATTTGATATACAAATTAATAATTCTTTTTATACCGCAGTTGCATCAAATAGAATTGAAGATGCAGGCCGCCTTGCAAATAAAGATTTACAAACATCAGGCGATCCGCAACAAAACAAAGCAGAAGTTGAAAAAGGATCGGGAGGAGTAACAGCAGCTAAGAGTCCTACAGGAAGTAGGCCGGTTGCACAGGATGTAAATGCTATTAAACTACCGTTTGGCGGTTCTGGAAATTTAACTGATGAACAAGTAGTTGCTAATAATTTTCACAAAGCATTCCTTGAAAGTTCTCAAGCTGAAATGGTAAAAATTTCAGCAGAAATTATTGGAGATCCTTACTGGATGGTAGATAGCGGCATGGGCGGATATTTTGCAGGCCCAGGAGCCACAGATCAAATTACCGAAGACGGGACAGCAAACTATGAAGCAGGTGATACATTCATCTATATGAGATTTAGAACACCGATTGAACCAATGGAAGAAAAAGGAACTTATTTGTTTGTTGGAGAATCAGATAGTCCCTTTAGCGGCATTTATAAAGTTATTAAATGTCAAAATAATTTTTCTGAAGGATTGTTTAAACAAACACTAGAGTGTATTAGAATGCCTCTACAACCTAACGATCTTGATGACAAAGTTGATCCAGATAAACAAAGTACTCTTATGTACAATACAGATAAAGTTAAACCAGAATCGTCATCTCCTGTTGACACTGATGATGCCGGTGATGAGGGTGAACCGTCAGATCCACCTACATATTTTGCTTGAGGTAATAAATGGCAGAGTCAGTTAGAAAACCGCAGAATCAAAAATCTAGTCAAGGCATAGGCAACGGCCCTTATCTTGCTAAGGTGGTAAGCCATCTTGATCCTTCTTTTATGTCGGGATTAGAAGTTACACTACTTAGAGATTCTGCAAACGAAATTGGTGACGAAAGCCAAACATATCCTGTAAAATACTTAACACCATTTTATGGAAGTACTGCCTACGAATTTATGGGCAAAAACACCGGCAATGCAGATGCCTATCACGATACACAAAAATCCTACGGCATGTGGTTTACCCCACCGGATATTGGCGTAACCGTAATGGTTATATTTGTAGATGGCAATCCTTCTGAAGGATATTTTATTGGTTGTGTTCCTAGCCGTTTTGCCAATAACATGATTCCAGCAATCGGCGGTACTGATGTGGTAGATATTTCGTCTACAGATAAATCTAAGTATTCAACTAGTATGCCGTTACCAGTTGCAGAAGTCAATAGAAAAGCCAACGATCTAACTAAAAGTACTGCGGTAGACAAGATTAAAAAACCAGTGCATCCTATGGCAGATAGATTTTTAGAACAAGGGTTAATTGAAGATGATGCACGAGGAGTAACTACATCTACCGTAAGACGAAATGTACCAAATATGGTTTTTGGTATTTTAACTCCAGGTCCATTAGATCAAAGAGACGGTGCTAAAAAATCAAATATTGGTAGAAAAGATTCTGCAACAATATCTCCGGTTCCGGTAGGCCGACTAGGAGGAACACAATTAGTATTTGACGACGGCGATGACAGATATTACCGAAAAACTTCTGCAGGTGAAGGAGGAGTTGAATATCTCGAAGGAAATAAGGGAGATAAAAATATTCCTTATAACGAATACTTTAGGGTACGTACAAGAACAGGCCATCAGTTGTTGATGCACAATTCCGAAGATTTGATTTATATTGGTAATGCTAGAGGAACAGCCTGGGTTGAATTAACCAGCAATGGAAAAATAGATATCTATGCTCAAGATAGCATTAGTATTCACTCTGAACAAGATTTAAACATTCGTGCTGATAGAGATATTAATTTAGAAGCAGGAAGAAACTTTAATGTTAGAAGTGTATTAGGAGCAGTTCATATTGATGCAACTACTAATTTAGAATTAGTTGTTGGAGCTAACGGATATCTAACAACAGCAGGAAGTATTCATTTAAATGCAACCGGCGATGCAAACATTACAGCAGCAGGAAACAGCAATATAAAAAGTGCTCACCACTTTGAAACTGCAAGTGCTATTGACATGAACGGTCCAGCTGCAACACCTGCTACAAAAGCATTGCCGTTAACTTTAAATGACAATTTAGTAACAGACGGAACACTTGATTGGGCTAAAACAAAATATATTAAACCTGATCCTGTTAAAAGTATTATGAAACGTATACCAATGCACGAACCGTGGCCTTTGCATGAAAATCAAGCGCCACAATTTGTTACTCCGGATAACACGGATAGGGATGCTTAATTATGGCAAAATTATATAATCAAAAAACGGTTGCAAGTAATATAGCATCTGTTGGAAATCAAAATATTACAGAATTTACCTATAAAGGTTTTTGTTCAGCAGAAACAAAAAAAGGATATAAACTCTATGACATCGATCTTGTTAAACAAGATCTAATTAATCATTTTTACATTCGTAAGGGCGAAAAGTTAGAAAACCCAGAATTTGGTACGGTCATTTGGGATTTATTATTTGAACAATTTACAGAAGAAGTAAAAAAATTAATTGCTAAAGACGTTGAAGAAATTATTAACTACGACCCTAGAATTGCTGTTAATTCAGTAATTGTCGATAGCACAGATCAAGGAATTCGAATAGAAGCAGAGTTAGTATATCTGCCTTTTAATGTTAGCGAGCGTATGACTTTTGACTTTGACAAGTTAAATTACTCAGTTAACTGACCAGTTTATTTTCCGCGATAAATATTGAATAGGACTATAAAATGACAGCTACATCAAGACAAAATAACTTAATTCTCAACGAAGACTGGACTAGAATTTATCAGACATTTAAAAATGCTGACTTCAAATCCTACGACTTTGAAAATCTTCGCAGGGTCATTATTGAATATATTCGCGAAAATTATCCTGAAGATTTTAATGATTATATTGAATCAAGCGAATACTTAGCTTTAATTGACGCCATTGCATTTTTAGGACAGAGTTTAAGTTTCCGTATTGACTTAGCTAGTCGTGAAAATTTTATTGAACTAGCAGAGCGTAAAGAAAGTGTTTTAAAACTTGCTAGGATGTTGAGTTATACTCCTAAAAGAAATATTCCGTCAAAGGGATTGTTAAAATTTGACACCATATCAACAACTGAAGATATTGTTGATAGTAACGGAAAAAATTTATCTAAACAAATTATCATCTGGAACGATCCTACTAATTCAAATTGGAGCGAGCAATTCCTATTGGTCCTTAATGCAGCTATGGCAGACAATACAGAGTTTGGCCGAAGCCAAGGATCTGGTACTATTGACGGTATTAGAACAGAACAATATAGATTAAGAACATCTAACAGAGATATTCCATTATACACATTTAGTAAAAATGTTGCAGGAAGAAGAATGTCTTTCGAGCTTGTTAGCACAACCTTTAAAGGCAAAGAAGAAATTTATGAAGAAGCACCTACGCCTGCTAATCAACTAGGATTTATATATAAAAATGACAATAAAGGACCAGCAAGTTTAAACAATGGTTTCTTCTTAATGTTTAAACAAGGTAGTTTAGAATTAGCAGATTTCTCAATCGCAGTTCCTACGACAAATGAAAAAGTTTCTATTGACGCCGAAGGAATTAATAACAACGATATTTGGTTATATTCTTTAAACTCTGTTGGAGCACAAACAACAGAATGGTTGCAAGTTCCAAATTTAATTGGAAACAATATTGCTTATAATAGTTTGGTCAATCAGGTCAAGAACATTTATTCTGTTGTAACTAAAGACAAAGACAAAGTTGATTTATTATTCTCAGACGGAGTATACGGAAACTTACCTCAAGGTAATTTTAGAATTTATTATCGTGTTTCAAATGGTTTGAGTTACTCTATAACTCCTAGCGACATGCGAGGAATCAGCATATCTATACCTTATGTTAATAAATTAGGATCAGCTCATACATTAACAATTAGTATGAGTTTAAAATATACCGTATCGTCCTCAACTCCAAGTGAAAGTATTGATAGTATTCGTGCAAATGCACCAGCATCTTATTATACACAAAACAGAATGATCACAGGCGAAGATTATAATCTTGCGCCTTTAACCAGCAGTCAAGATATTCTTAAAGTTAAAGCAATTAATAGAACATCGAGCGGTATTAGCAGAAATTTTGATATTATTGATGCCAGCGGAAAATATTCAAGTATTGATGTATTCGCTGACGACGGTTTAATTTATAAAAACGAAGTTGAGACAACATTAGGGTTTAAATTTACAAATAAGATTGAAATTTATAACTTTATTAGAAATACTATTGAGCCATTAATTGACAGCACTGATGTTTTTAATTTTTATATAACAAAATATACAAAAATTTTGTTTACGGATCCAACATCGGTTTGGAATTCAGTAACCACATCAACTAATAGTTCAACAGGATATTTTATTAGTGGAGTTGACTCGTCATTATTAAAAACAGGTGTTTATACAAATAATACTTTGAAATATCTTTTACCTGATTCAATAGTTAAATTTGTTCCGCCCGCCGGCAAAGCATTTAAAAACGGAAAACTTGTTACTCAAGATTTAACAGATCCTTTACAAAAATCATATATTTGGTCTAAGGTTGTTAGAGTTGTTGGTGACGGTACAAATGCGGGCCGTGGAGTATTAAGTACAGGCCTAGGCCCAATTACATTTAGTGATAATATTCCTTCGGGTTCGGTAGCTTTTCAAATAGTACCAAAGTGGGTTTCAAATTTACCTAATGCATTTGAAACTGAAATGGCAAACCTTGCATTTTCAAATTTAAACTTTGGTTTGCGATACGATATTGAATCTGCCGCCTGGAAAATTATTACAGCCGCAAATCTAGATTTAATCAATAGTTTTAGTCTTGGTAAAGCAGGCGACACATCAAACTCTGGAATTGATTCTTCATGGATCATAGCGTTTGTTAAAGAACCAGACAAGTATGTTGTCCACGTTAGAAGCATGGAATATATTTTTGCTAGTATTAGAAAAAATCGTTTCTATTTTGATTCAAATCAAAAAATCTACGATAGCAAAACAAACAAGGTTGTTAAAGATCAAATCAAGGTATTAGGAATTAATACCGACAACGGTCTTTTAGATTATCTAAAACAAGATCTTGTTTTTGAAATTAGTGATAGTATTCGTTTTGAAGATGGATATCAAAGCACCGATGCAATTAAAATTGCGTTTGCTGATTCTGACGACGACGGAGTTATTGATGACCCAGACGAGTTTATTAGAATTGTTGGAGAAGATTCAGCAAATAAATTTTTGTTTTTCCAAGAAACGGTCGACGACACCGGAGCAAAAATATTTCAATATTTCGATAATACAAACAATGACATTGTATTAGCGGCTAAAGAAATTGACGTCAAGGTTACAGATTATACCGATGGCCAACTTGTATATTTTTATGACATTGCTGAAGATGTTGTAAAAATGGTTGATAGAACAACAAATACATTTGTTCTTCAAAGTAATTTTAGAGCAAACATTGGTAGGGCTGGAATTAAATTCCAATATCTGCACCATGCAAATGTTGACCGCCGTATCGATCCAAGCGTAAGTAATATTATTGATGTGTATCTATTAACACGTTCTTATGACACAGATTTTAGAAATTACTTGCAAGGTGTGTTAACAAAAATGCCCGAACCGCCAACAACAGAAAGTTTAAGAATTGCATTTGGCGGAAACTTGAGTGCAATTAAATCTATAAGCGATGATATTGTATATCATCCAGTTTCATATAAAGTGTTATTCGGAAAAACCGCAGATGAAAAATTACAAGCAATATTTAAAATTGTTAAAAACTCATCAAAGACAATCAACGATAACGATTTAAAGGTTAGAATTATTGCAGCGATCAATGAATTTTTTGATTCGGCAAATTGGGACTTTGGAGATAAATTTTATCTTTCAGAATTAATAACCTATGTGATTAATTCAACAGCGCCTGACATTACTAACATGGTTATTGTACCAAGACAACAATCTCAGGTGTTTGGTAGTCTGTTTGAAATTCAAAGTAGAGCAGATGAAATTTTTGTAAGCGGTGCTACCGTAGATGATATAGAAATAGTAACATCTATTAATGCAGCAGAAATTGGTGCAATTTCTGGAACAATTATTACTTCAACGAGTACTTAAGAATGGCAAAGTTTTTTCCAAAAAGTCAATTACCTATTAGAAAGTCATCTGATTTATTACCAAAGGTATTTCAAACAGATGCTAATGATAAATTTTTATCCGGCGTTTTAGATCCGTTACTGCAACCTGGTACACTAGAGAAGAACGTAGGATATGTTGGGCGTAGATACGGTAAAACATACAACGGCTCAGACATTTATTTAGATACCGACGCTACTCTTAGAAGTAGATATCAGTTGGAGCCTGGCGTTGTTCTTAAAAAAGATGGTAAGACACAAAATTTTTATGACTTCATTGACTTTAAAAATATTTTAAAATATTTTGGAAATAATGAAGATAGAGATGATCTAATTGATCAACACCAGCACTATAGTTGGAACCCTCCTGTTGACTGGGATAAGTTTATTAATTATAGAGAATATTTTTGGATGCCAAGCGGTCCTCCACCAATTAGAATTTTAGGCCAAAGTTCTTCTGTAATAAGCACATATAGAGTTAAGCTCGGAGAAGCGTCTTCTTTTATTTTTTCTCCAGACGGCTATACAAACAATCCTAGAATAACATTATATAGAGGACAAAAATACAAATTTATTGTAAATGTTCCGGGTAACGGATTTGTTATTAGAACATCATATGATACTGGTTCATTGACATTTAATCCTGATTTATTCTATCCTCAAGGATCTATTGTTGTATTCAATGGTTCTGTATGGAAAGCAAAAGTTCCAGTATCTCCGGCCGACGGTAGCACAATAACAACAGAATCTCAAGACTGGGAATTTGTTGAAATTGTAAATGCAAATTCAGCAGCACTTGACTACACTAAAGGAATTACAAATTTTGGCATTGAGAATGGAACACTAACATTTGATGTGCCTTACGATGCGCCGGATATTCTTTATTATCAAAGTATTACTGATCCAAATAAATTTGGTCAGTTTATTATTTCCGACATTGAAGAAAATTCAAAAATTAATATTAACGATGATATTATTGGAAAGACAACATATACAAGTAGCAACGGAATTGAACTAAGCAATGGTATGATTGTTAATTTTGGCGGTGTTGTTACCCCAGAGAAATATTCAAAAGGAAATTGGTTAGTTGAAGGTGTTGGTAAAGCAATCTCATTGACCAACTTTGATGATTTAGTTGTTCCTGTATTAACATCAGATGTTCCAGAAGTATTATTTGATAATGAAGGTTTTGACACAGCACCTTTTGATGATGCAAGCTCGTATCCGGGAACAAAAGATTATATCACAATAGCTAAAAGTAGTAAAGATTTAAATCCTTGGTCACGATATAATCGTTGGTTTCATAGAAGTGTATTGGAACTTTCTTTTAAATTATCAGGAGAAGATTTTTACCACGACGAAGCAGCTAGAGCAAAACGTCCTATTATAGAATTTTTACCAAATTTAAAATTATACGAACACGGAGTATTTGCTAAGGAAACCGTAGATTACATTGACACATTTACGTCAGACGTATTTTCTAAAATTGAAGGAAGTACTGGTTATAGTATTGACGGTGAGCCGTTGTTTAACGGAGCAAGAATTCTTGTAACGGCCGACACTGATAGTTTAGCTAATAATAAAATTTATCAAGTTAAATTCTTCACTCAAAACGGTCAAAATCAAATCACCTTAATAAAAGTTGATGATACTGAATCCATCATTGGAGAAACCTTATTAGTTCGCCGTGGAAAGAAAAATAAAGGAACAATGTTCTACTATGATGGAACCGCTTGGTTAAGTAGCCAAGAAAAAACTAAAGTTAATCAAGCACCTTTATTTGATGCATTTGATGAAAATGGTGTAAGTTTTTCTGATAAAGATACGTATCCAGTTTCAACATTCCGCGGTACTAAAATTTTAGCATACAAAGAAAGCACAGGAGTTGTTGACCTAGAACTTGGATTTCCAATTAGCTATCTTAATATCAGCAACGTTGGAGATATAAGTTTTGAATTTGTATGGGATATAGAATCCTTTACCTATGAAGTTTTAAGAAAATCATATTCAAAAAATATTAATACTGGTTTCTGTAAATTTAACCTAACAGACGAATATGTTAATCATTGGATTGAAACTGAACAAAAATATCTACAACCAATCATTGATTCGCAGGTAATTACCACAGCAACTGACACGGTTTATTTTAATACCGTTGATTGGTTTAAAGTAACTGATCAAGACGAAATTTATTTTTATAAGAACGGAGAGCGTTATACAGAATCATATACAAGACAAGGTGGAAATTTTATTTTTGCTACACCGTTTGCTGTAAAAGATGTTCTTGTAATAAAAATATTTTGTAATTTAATTCCAGAAGAAGGATATTATGAAATTCCTGTAGGTTTGGAAAAAAATCCGTTAAACAACGAACTAACAGATTTTACGTTTGGACAAGCAGTTGATCATATTTCGTCTGGATTAGAATTTTACAATGGATTCTCTGGACTTGTTGTAGGAAATAATTCTTTAAGAGACATTCATGGATTCCAGGCATATACTAAGAGATTTTTAAAACATGAAAGTGTGGCACCTGTTGCATTAACATTGCTAGTTGATAAGCAGGTTAATTTAATTAAAGCTCTCCGATATGCTAAAAAGTCTTATACTGATTTTAAACATAATTTTATTAAAATTTCTGGAGAATTAGATTTTGATGGAGATATTCCAAAGCTAGTTGACAATATTATTAATGAATTAACAAGAGGTAAAAATCCTTCAAGCCCGTTTGTAAATTCTGATATGATCGGTAGCGGAGCATATACAAATTTAATTTACGAAGTTGAAGATCCAGATATTAACACATTTGTTATTTCAGATAAATTTGATTTAAAAACTTTAAGTAATCGAGCTGTCTACCTATACATTAATAATCAACAATTAATTAATGGATTTGATTACGAATTTAATAGTGACTTTTCTTTTGTTAATATTTTAAAAACACTTAATGTTGGAGACATACTTGAAATTAGAGAATATGTTTCTTCAGGATTTAATCATATCCCTCAAACACCGACAAAGATTGGATTGTTTAAAAAGTTTGTACCTGAAAAATTCTTAGATGACACCTTTGTTGAACCAAAATATATGATTCAAGGACACGACGGTAGCCTTACAACAGCATTTAATGACTATCGAGACGATGCGCTTCTTGAATTAGAATTAAGAATTTTTAATAACATCAAAAAAGAATATGATGAAAATATATTTGATATTGATGCAACCGCTGGCGGATATTATAAGACTGGAATATTTGAATACAATCAAATTATACAAATAAACACACAAGAATTTTTAAAATGGATTGCAGATACAAATATCGATTATGTAAGTAATAGCTATTTTGACAGCGAAAATTCTTTCACTTATACATATTCTAATATGTCTGACCCAGCCGGATTAGAAAATTTACCAGGTTGGTGGAGAGGAGTCTACAAGTATTTTTACGATACAGATCGTCCACATCGCTGCCCATGGGAAATGTTAGGATTTTCTATTAAACCGACATGGTGGGAAAGTGAATACGGACCTGCACCATACACTAGAAACAATTTACTTTTATGGGAAGACCTGGCTGCCGGCCTAATTAGACAAGGTCCAAGAGCAGGTGTTCATAAACGATATGTAAGATCTACTTTGTTAACACACATTCCTGTAGATGGAGATGGTAAACTATTAAGCCCTCTAGATTCAAATCTAGCACAAAATTTTTCTTTGATTAATAATCAAGGGGATTTTAACTTTGGCGATATTTCCCCTGCAGAACATGCATGGTATAGCAGTAGTGAATATCCATTTGCAACAATTATTGGAATGGCATTGTTAAGACCTTTTGAATTTGTAGGCAAAAATTTTGACAATTCAAAAATTGTAAGAAACAAATTAAATCAATTAGTACATACCGATACAGGTATCTTTGTTAAAGTTGAAGATTTAGTTGGATCAAGTTCTGGCGGATATTTAACCAGCGGATTAGTTTCTTATATTGTAGATTATTTAAAGAGCCATAATATTAATGAAAATGTGTTGCAGGAAAAATTAGATGAAATCGATGTTTACCTAACACATAGATTATCTGGATTTGTTGATCAAACACAACAACGATTTATTTTAGATTCAAAAAATCCTAATTCTACTTCGGCAAATATTTTTGTTCCGGTAGAAAATCAGGAAATTTATTATAATGTTAGTGCTCCAATTGCAAGTATAATTTATAGCGCGGTCATTGTTGAAAAAATGACCAACGGTTGGAAAATTAGCGGCTATGACTTTTTAGATCCGCATTTTACATATTTTGCTCCGGTGATTAGTCAAATAGATCCTCTTATTTCAGTTGGCGGAGTTTCTGAAAATTTTGTTAATTGGACAGAAGATAAATTTTATGGAAATGGTGTAGTAGCAAGATATAATAATGAATATTATAGAAGTGTTAAAAGCCATCAAAGCGGATCCACATTTGATTTAACCCTGTGGAAAAAACTTCCAGACCTTCCTAAGAAAGACGACGTTCAAGCATTTAAGAGAAGAACATTTAACACCATAAGAGAACAAAAAATAAGTTATGGAACTACCATCGGCACAATCCAAGGAGTAGTTGATTTCTTATTAGGTTATGAACAATATCTAATTTCTAAAGGATTTAAATTTGATAGATACGATACAGACAGCAAGGTAACTCAAGATTGGTTCACTAGTGCTAAAGAATTTATGTACTGGACACAGCATAATTGGGCTCCTGGATCTTTATTAACTTTAAGTCCTGCTGCTGAAAAAATGGATGTATCTTATCCAATTGGTGTTCCTGATAATCTATTAGATAGCTTTTATGAATATCAAGTGTTTAGAGGTGACGGTCAGCCATTGACTCCTAATTTCTTAAACATAAAAAGAGATTTTCAAAATATAACTATTGAAACTACAAACACAGCAGAAGGAATTTATTTCTTTAAAGCTCACTTAGTGTTAAAAGAACACGTTGCTATTTTCGATGACCGAACCGTTTTCAATGATGTTATCTATGATAAAACAACAGGCTATCGTCAAGAAAGAGTTAAGGCAAGAGGTTTTAGAACCGTTGACTGGGACGGTGATTATACAAGTCCCGGATTCTTATTTGATAATGTTAATATTATAGCATGGCAACCTTATACTGATTACAGATTGGGTGATATAGTTAATTACAAAAGTTATAACTGGGTAACAAAATCTAATCACACATCTACCGATCAATTTGTAAATGCATTCTGGACTAAACTTGATTCAACACCGAACAAGAGATTAGTTCCAAACTTTGATTATAGAATTAATCAATTTGAAGATTATTATAATCTTGATGCAGATGGTCTTGGGTCAAGCCAACGAGATCTTGGTCGACACGCCATCGGTTATCAAACTAGAGAATACTTACAAAATCTTGCAGAAGATGACGTAACACAATTTCAGTTATATCAAGGTTTTATTAGAGAAAAAGGTACATTAAATGCCGCTGTTAAAATATTTGATAAACTAAGCAAAACAACAGAAGATAGTATTGTTTTAAACGAAGAATGGGCGTTTAATGTTGGTACCTTAGGCGGAGTAGACGAGTTAAATGAAGTTGAATTTGCATTTAATAAAGACTCCTTACAAGTAAATCCTCAGCCAATGATATTTGTGTCATCGGCTTATACAGGAGTAATACTTGATCAATATCTAAGAATCCCTGCATCGGACTTTACAAATGCTCCGTCGCCTTTTACAACTTCGATTATTCCTAAAACAGATTTTGATCAATTTCAGTCTGCGGGTTACGTAAAACTTGACCAAGTTGATTTTGTTATTAAGAATAGATCAGATTTAGAAACATTAGATATTACACAAGTAAAAGACGGCGACCATTTTTGGATTACATTCGATAATTCAGCATGGACGGTTTTAAGATTTACTAGAAAGCCATTATTAACTTTAATTTCAGCAATTAAAACAGGTACAACAATTGAAATTACATTTAATCGTAGACACGCTTTTATTGTTGACGATTACATTGGCATTAACGATGTTCCTAACCTAACCGGCTTTTATAAAATTAATGAAGTAACTCTTACTTCTGTTATCATTGCCTGCGCATCTGATGCTAAAGATCCATTAGTTGATACAAGTACATTAATTCGTGTTTACGGATTAGACAATGTTAGATTTTCTTCTGGATCGGATATAGATCAAGAATATGTTGCATTATTGCCTAACAATTCAAAATTGTGGTTTGATTCTAATGATAACGGACTATGGGAAGTTGTACAAAAAAATAAAGTCTTTAGCTATAAATCCTTAACTGATTATGGAACTACCGTGCCCGAAGGAACAGGACATGCAGTTTGTTATGTTGAAAGATTACAACAAACTATTACAAGCATGCCTTCAAATTCAATGGTTCTTGTTTATGTTGAGGGACCTACAGGTTTAAAAATTAAACAGACATTTGCCCCTGAGCCTGAACTATATTTGTTGCTTTCTAATTCTTTTGGAGAAGAACTTGCAGTAAGTCCTGACGGACATTTCTTAGCAGTTGGATGTCCTAGAGCATCGGGCGTGCCTTCAGCATATATTGGTGTTTTTGATCCTACAGCAAATTATGAAATAGGTGATGTTGTTGAATATGCTGGAAAATTGTGGAAGGCTACAACAGCAGTAGTAGGAGACGGCAGTACAATTGATATTCAAAGTAATGATTGGGAGCCTACATCTTTATTAACTTATGATCCAAATTTTGGCCGTGGCGAAGGATTTAGAAATCAAGGAGCTGTTTCGATTTATGTTTGGAATAATCAAAACTGGTCATTAACAACTACACTAGTAAGTCCAAGACCTGCGTTTGATGAAAATTTTGGATCTAATATTTCTATTTCAAAATCTGGTTCAGATTATTGGATGGCTGTTTCAGCTCCTGGTTCGTTAGATAGCAGGGGTAGAATTTATCTTTACAGGTATAATAGTGAAACTTTGGCCTGGGAACAACACGAAAATAACAATTATATTGGAGTATATGTTTCAGATCCTGCTAGACAATATCCAAAAGGATCAATTGTATGGTGGAATAATTCCTACTGGAAAGCGGTTGAGGATACCAACGGTGACGGTAGTACCATTAGTATCAGTTCACCCGACTGGATAAAAATTGATGACATATCTAGTCAATCATCTTTACCAACAAACGTTTCTATTGAAGATGACGGATCAACAATTTCGTCTGGATTATTAAGTGAAAGTGATCTAGCAGAACTTACAAAACAAGGTGATATGTTTGGTTCTGCAATGGCAATGAATAAAGATGGATCTATATTAGTTGTCGGTGTTGCTGATAGTGATGGTATTTACTTTGCAAATTATAAAGGAATCTGGTCAGCCACCCAAGAATATATTGCAGGAGATGTTGTAAAATATCAAGGTTACTATCATAGACTAACAAATGTTCGTCCTGAAGATCCTGTAGATTCAGCAACCTATAGAAGTTTTGGAGAATACCCAGACGATGGATTGCCATGGACTAACGTGGGCGACAGCACTATTCCGTATTCAACAGGTAAAGTTTATATCTACCAAAGAGATAGTAATAGTGTTTACAAACTAAAACAAACAATAACTGCTGGATCAATTGGATTATTTGATGATACTGGCAATAACGAATCTATCACCGTTGGTGATAAATTTGGATTCTCTGTTGATGTTGATGCAACAGGTCAACACATTGTTATTAGTGCTCCTCAGGCAGATATTAATTTACAAAATCAAGGTGCAGTATATTATTTCTCTGCAACTAGTTTAACAAATCCAGAATGGAGATTAAAACAAAAATTAGAAAGTTTTGAAGAATATAATAATTTGTTGTTTGGTTCTGATGTATCTATTAGTTCTGGAACAGAAAGAATAGTTGTTGGCGCAAAAAATGCTCCATACAAATCTTATGCATATTTTGAAACAGGAACTACATTTGATAAAAATTCAACAATATTTTCAACATTTAACGGTTATTCGGGACAGGTATATTCTTTTGAAAGAGTTAGTGGAAAATATTTCTTAACAGAAAAATTAGAAGCAGACGTAACCAATAATGAATCTTTTGGTTATGCCATTGATGCAACATCCGATGTTATTGTAGTTGGTTCTCCTAACTACAATAACGGTGACGGTTTAGTTAGAACATTTAGAAAAGATACTTCTGTTAAATCTTTAAAAACATTAGCCGTTCAAGAACAATTAATTGATATTTCTAAAATTAAAAATATTTCTTTAATTGATGCAGATAAAAATGTTAAGATAAGCGACATTGATTTTATTGATCCAATTAAATTAAAAATATTAGGACTTGCAGAACAGGAACTTAATTTTAAAACACCGTACGATCCAGCAATTTATACCAACGGAACAGAAGAAACCGTAGTAGATCCTGACGCAGCTTGGTTTACAAAGAACGTTGGAAAACTATGGTGGAATTTAAACACAGCTAAGTGGTTGTACTATGAGCAAGGCGATATTGCTTATAGAAACGGTAATTGGGGACAATTAGCTAAAGGATCTACTATTGATGTTTATGAATGGGTTGAAACTACTCTATTACCTAGCGAATGGAGTGCCCTTGCTGACACCACTGCAGGATTAACTGAAGGAATCTCTGGACAGCCATTATATCCTAATGATGATGTATATTCTGTAAAACAATTTTATAATGAAATTACACAACAGGTAACAGAAATAAAATATTATTATTGGGTTAAGGGCAGCACCGTTGTCCCACAAAAAGTTAATAGAAAATTGTCAGCAGGAGAAGTTGCAGCGTTGATTGAGACGCCAATTTCAAGCGGATATCCAATATTAGCATTGTTAGATAGTGATAAAATTTTAGCATACAATTTTAATAAATTTGTAACTTCTGGAAGAGCATTATTAAACATTGAATTCTACACAAATGAATCTTCAGTTAATCCTGTGCATAGAGAATATGTATTATTAGCTGAAGGCGTTGCAGACAACCTTCCTCCAGAAACTTTAGAGACTAAATGGATCGATAGTTTAGTTGGATTTGATCAAGCAGGTAATACCGTGCCTGATCCTAAACTTTCTACTAAAGAAAAATACGGATTATCATTCAGACCTCGTCAGAGTATGTTTGTAAATCGTTCTGAAATTTTAAAAATTGTTATTACTAATATTAATTCATTATTACTAACAAATCCATATTCTGAAATTTTAAATTTTGATAATTTAAATTCAACAGATTTAGAACCAGATGAAAAATTAAACGAATATGATGTAGCAGTAGATACAATAACTGACTTAGAACAAATTGGTGCAATTCGTGTTCGCCAAGCAGTATTACAAGCAAATATTGTTAACGGCGAAGTTGATACAATTGATATTGTAGATTCTGGATTTGGTTATAAAAATGCTCCGTACATTGAAATACAAGGTGACGGAACAGGAGCCAGGGCTTATATTACAATTGATAATCAAGGTAGAGTAAGTAGTGTTAAAATTCAAACAACCGGAAGAAAATATACAACCGCCACCGTTAAAATTCGAGAGTATTCAGTATTAGTTAGAACTGATGAAACAATTAATAATTTCTGGAGTATCTATTCTTGGGATCAACAAAGAAGAATTTTCTATAAGAGTAAGTCTCAAGGTTATGATGTAAGAAACTATTGGTCATATATCGATTGGTGGAAACCAGGATACTCAACCTCAACTAGAATATTATATGAAGTTCCAAGTTTGTATTTAGAACCAACAATATATACTGAGCCAGGAGATTTAATTAGAGTTAAAGAATATGCTAACGGCGGATGGGCAGTACTTGAAAGAACAGCAGACGGCTCTGGTGAAATTTTAGGAAAATATCTGTTAGTTGCTAGACAAAACGGAACAATTGAATTTAAAGATTCTCTTTATAATACTAAAACAACCGCTATTGGTTTTGATAATGTTGGATATTATGATACAGCATTATATGACTTAGAACCTTCAAGAGAATTAAGGATTATTTTAAATTCTATTAAAACTGATTTATTTGTTGGAGATCTTAAAGTTGAGTGGAATAAATTATTCTTCACTTGTGTAAGATATGCTTTCTCAGAAAATCAGCCAATTTTCTGGGCATTTAAAACAAGTTTTATTAATGCATTACATAATGTTGGATCGTTAGAACATAAAGTTTCTTACAAGAACGATAACCTTCCTGCGTATCAAAAATATCTTGAAGAAATTAAACCATACAAAACTTCTATTAGAGAATATACAAGTCGTTATGTAAATCAAGAATCAACAAATACAGATATTTTAGATTTTGATTTACCTCCCGTATATTCCACACGCGATAATAAAATTGTTCCAGTGAATAATGGATACAATTTATTTGATCAGTATCCATGGAAGTGGTGGTATGACAACAAAGGATTCTCAGTAGTATCTATTGAAGTTTCATATGCAGGTGCAGATTATACATCTGTTCCTACCGTTCTTATTGAGGGCAACGGAACAGGAGCAAAAGCTAAAGCATATATTTCAAATGGTAAAGTTTCTGGTATCACAATGGTTGATATTGGAGAAGGGTATACTGAAACACCAACAATTACGTTAGTTGGTGGCAACGGTTCGTCTTTATTAAAAGCAAAAGCAATTGCAATTTTAGGTCAAACAAAAGCAAGAACATTTAATCTTGGAATTAAGTTTGACAGAATTTCTAAAGAAGGCATTTATAACGCATTTACGCATTCTCAAACATTTACTGCATCAGGACGTACTGCGGTTTTTGATTTAGCATTTGCGCCAACAAGAGATAAATCGAAAATTACTATTGTTAAAAACAAACAATTAATATTGAATAATGAATATAGTTTATCATTGTTCAAAACATCTACCGATGATTATAAGATCCTAAAAGGTAGATTGATTTTTGTTGACCCGCCAGCTAAAGATGATGTTATTACAATAACATATGAAAAGAATGATGAATTGTTAGATGCTGTTAACAGAATTAACAAGTATTATTCACCAACTAGCGGAATGATTGGAAATGAAGTTGGACAATTAATGACCGGTATTGATTTTGGCGGAGTTCAAGTTCAAGGAACAACATTTGATGTAACTGGCGGATGGGACGCTCTTCCGTGGTTTACTGATAGCTGGGACAGCGTTGACTCTAACGACGATTATTATGTAATTGTTGACGGTAGTACCTCTGGGATTGAACTACCAGAAGCTCCTGTAGAAAATCAAATAATTACAATTTATCTACAAAGAGCAGGAACATCTAAACCGATTAGAATTGACGATCCACACTTTGATCATGCCGGCGACTCGGCATTAGTAACAAATTCTAATGCTCTTATGCCAACGTTTGTTGGAGATGGTTCTACAAAAATTGTTTCTATTGAAAATTATTTCCAAACATATGCAGGCGATGTATTAATTTTCCGTCCTGCAGAAAGCGACGGATCTGTTAATATTACAGATACAAACCTTCTCGATTCTAAGATTAGTGGCGGAACATTAGCATCAATGAGCGGTGCATATTCAACTGCTACAGGAATGACAGCAGAAGAAATTGTAATTAGCGGTGGCGCATTTAATACGCCAGATCATACACCTGCTCCTGAAGAAAATGTACCGGGACAAATACTTGATAGTGTTTCTATTAAGGTGTTCCAAACTACAATCAGTGGTGCTGCAACTATTCAAAATAAAGTTGTTATTTCAGATGGAATTACTTCTCGATATGCCATTGATTTAACTATAATAGAAGAAGCATCAATATTGGTCTATGTAGATAAAATTTCCTATGTTTCATTTGGAGATAGCACAACCAGTTATAGCATAGATTTTACAACCAACGAAATTGTGTTTAATACTCCACCTGCGCTAGGCTCTACAATTGAGATCATTGCAATTGGTCGTGGGGGTATTGCATTATTAGATTTCCAAGAGTTTGTTGCAGATGGCAATACAAGATTGTTCTTAACAAAAGCAGATTATTCTTTAACACAAAATATTTTAGTAACCGTTGACGGTCATCAAGTCGACACAGGATTTACTAATAGTACTATTGTTGCTGAAGATACAGGAACAACTATTGAACCTGGAAAAACAATGGTAGAATTTGGATTAACACCAGATGCAAATTCAATTATTAAAATCATTTGTTTGGGTTCAACATCAAATGTTGATAGTTCTGGATTGTCTGTAATTCGTGTTAATAAACAAATTTTAACATATGAGGGATCAACACGATCTTTTATGCTAGACAAATTTGTAGATCCATCTAGAAGTTCAGCAATTGCGTCTATGGTTGTTTTGTTAAACAATAAAAAATTAAAAGGCCCAGATACTTATTATAGAATATACGACGGATCAAATAACGAAGTTGAAGTAGGTGTAGATCCAACATCTGTGGTAACATCAGTTGATGTTAGAGTTTATATTAATAATATATTACAGCCATTTGTTACGGCATATATCTATGACGGCACTACCGGAACCGTGGTTGTTAATACAGAATATCTAGAATTGCAAGATGTTATTAGAATAGAAATTATTAATAATGCAGAATATTCTGTTACAGATAACATTTTACAAATTTCTGATTTAGTAACCTTAGTAGACGAAGATCAAATAGAAGTAACTTGGTTTAGCGAATATCCAACGTTTGACATTGTTTCTGACGTTCATTCAGGAGGAAAAGTTCAATATCAATTGAATAGAGCCCCATTAGATTCTCATTATGTATGGGTTTATAAGAATGGCGAGAGACTAGTTCAAGGAAAAGAATTTGTTGTTTCAACACCAAGGAATGTTGTATATCTGAATATTCCTTCTTTGTTAACTGACAAAATTGAAATTATGGAATTTGGTAATAATGTTTATAAAACTCCAAGAGCTTTTGAAATGTATAAAGACATGTTTAACGTAACTCATTATAAGCGTTATGCTATTAATGATGTTCAGTTATCAAAAGAATTAAATTATTACGATACTACTATTGAAGTTAATGATGCTTCGGCTCTTGACGAACCTAATATGTCTAAAAATATTCCTGGAGTGGTAACAATCAACAAAGAACGCATCGAGTTCTTAACTAAATCCGGAAACGTGTTAGGACAATTAAGAAGAGGAACGTTAGGATCTTCAATCGGTCAAACTTATCCTGCAGGAACCCCAGTAATCAGTGCAGGTGTTGATGACATTATTCCTTATATTGATTCTCAAGAAAAAGAAGAGTTTGTTAGCGACGGAAGTACATTGTTGATTGGACCATTATCTTTTGTTCCAACAAAATCAACAAGATCTAGCTTTACCAGAAAAACAATTCCAGAAGATTTTGGAGCCTGCGATCAAGTAGAAATATTTGTTGCAGGCAAAAGATTAAGAAAAGATCAGTTATCTGTTTATAACGAATCTTTAGGATCAGTAAGTCCATCGGCAGATGAAATTTTAGAAGCAGAATTTTCTGTAGACGGAGCAACACCTTATATAAGATTAACTAAGCCAGCAACTGAAGGTACACGAATTTTAATAATTAGAAAAGTTGGTAGATTATGGTACGAGAGAGCTGAAACTACAGCAAGTAGAGGTATTACGCTGCTTGATAACAATACAGCTATTGCTCGTTTCATTGATCAAAAGCCAACGGAATTGCCATAATAAATAACATATGGAGATAAAAGAGTCTAAAATGCCACAAGATCAAAACACAAATAGCAAGGTAACCGAACAAAAACCCAACGAAACGGGCGGGTTTCACTTCGAAGGTCATATTAAAATATTTGATCCGCAGACCAAAGAGGTTTTTGTGGATAAGAGAAACGCCATTCACTATGAAAATATGTCAGTAGCAATGGTAAACAGCCTTTCAAATCAAGGGCTAGGAACAATATATCAAATGGCTTTTGGAACAGGAGGAACAATTGTTGATCCTACAGGGCTTATTTCGTATTTGACCCCAAATACCGTTGGTGTTAATTCTAGCTTGTATAATCAAACTTATCAGAAAATTGTTGACCAAAACGCTTCTGAAAACACCGACCCTGTTCGAAATAAAATGGAAATTCGACATGTAAGCGGAGCAACATATTCAGATATTGTTGTTAGTTGTTTACTTGATTACGGAGAGCCCGACGGTCAAGAAGCATTTGATAATAGTCAAGATATGAGCGGAAATTTTGTGTTTGACGAGCTTGGGCTAAAAAGTTATGATCCAAACGGTAACGGAAAACTATTAACTCATGTAATTTTCCACCCAGTGCAAAAATCATTGAATAGATTATTGCAAGTTGATTATACAATTCGAGTTCAAAGTTTAACTGGATATAATGAGGTTTAATCATGCCGTATAGCGTAAATTACACAGATAAAAATACAAAATCGCCAATTACGGTATATGACAATACTTCAAGTACCGATACAACATTAACATTTCCCGGACGAAATGTTACAGGCTACGGCCAGATTATTGCAGAAAATTTTCTCCACCTATTAGAAAATTTTGCTAGCCCCACCGAACCAGTTAATCCAGTTGAAGGGCAATTGTGGTATGAAAGTGAAACTGGTACACTGATGATCTTTGACAACACCAGTTGGAAAGCAGCAGGCAGTATTCAGAAAAGCCCAACACAACCATCTGTTAGTGCAGACAAGGTTGGAGAGATCTGGGTCGACACCGTTAAACAACAATTATATGTTTGGTCAGGTGAAACATGGGTGTTGGTTGGTCCTCAATTCAGTACAACTAGCGGTTTAAGAACTGGACCAATTGTTGACATTATTGACGACTCGGACAACACAGCTCGTAAAATTATTAAATTTTTAGTAGATGAAACGCCAATTGCTATTATTAGCGAAGATAGTTTTACTCCTAAAATTAGTATTCCTGGTTTTATCGATATTAAATCAGGAATTAATTTAACAACCGTTGCATCGGGCGACGGTAATTATGCTCCAAAATTGTACGGAACTGCTCAAGCAGCAGATGCATTGATTGTTAATGATGTAGAAGTTGTTGCTTCAAAGTTTTTAAGATCTGATATTACTAATACAACTGAATATGGAATTAACGTTAAAAGTAATAGCGGTATTACATTAGGAGTTGACAGCGGATTTAGAATTTCATCTTCTGCAACATCGGCAAAAATTTATAATGCCAATCCTGGAAGTAGTATTGATTTACAAGTTAATAGAAACGGTAGTCAATCAACAATTTTAAGAGTTATTGATAATAAGATTGGTATTAATATTGAAACTCCTCAGCGTGAACTTGACGTAGGTGGCGATATTGGTGTTAGCGGTGATGTTATTATCACAAGCACAGATCCAAGTACAAATTTTAATAACGGATCTTTGAGAACAGCAGGCGGAGCCGCAGTTACAAAAAATTTAATTGTTGGAACAGAATTAGAAGTTGGCGGAACAACTACTATTAAAAATCTTCTTCCAAAGACAACTGAAACATATAGTTTAGGTGCAGATCCTACAACCGGCGGAAAACGTTGGGATACGGTTTACGCTAAAACTATCAAAGCAGATTTCTTAAAGGGTGTGTTAGACGGTGACGTTGCAGGTAATGCTAGAACAGCCACTAATTTAAGAACGGTTACTAGTTTTCAAATTAAAGGCGACGTAACATCTCAGGTTATTAATTTTGACGGTTCTGTTGGCGGAAGTATTAAAGAGTTTACAACAACATTAACTTCAAACATTATTGAAGGAAAAGAATTTCCTTTTCCAAATGTATCAAAATCAGACGATTTGGTTTTAGTTTTTAGATCTGGTACAGGTCTAATAAAAGAATCAAGGGATGTATTTGTTGGTGACCTTGGAATTCCAATTGGCGGAATTTTACCGTACGCAGGCATCGATATTCCAGACGGATTTTTATTATGTGACGGATCAGAGGTTGAAAAATCAAAATATAGTAAACTATACGATGCTATTGGTAACACATATGGTTTGCCAACTAGGGGTGTAAACACTTTTGTATTGCCGGATCTACGTGGTAGATTCCCCCTAGGTCGAGATAATATGGATAATTATGGCACCGTTCCTGAAGAAAACGGCGGCTTCATTGACGCAGGTGGCGGCAACATTGATCGTGTTGCAGGTACAGAAGCAGATACATTAGGTGCCGGTGCAGGAGATGCTGAAAGCGTATTAGAAGTTAGAAATCTGCCTGAACATGAACATAATTTAAAACCGCCTGGAGTTGATAGACAATTTGCTGTTGTTAGAGTTGATTCGGCGGTCGTTCCGGGAACTTCTCCTGGTTCAGGACTAGGACCAACAGCAGCTGGTCAAGCTCAGTATCTTAATACATCCGGAGGTATCAAAACAAGTGCTACTTTAGCAACCCCGTTTAGTATTATGAATCCGTTCTTGACTATTAACTATATCATAAGATCTGGTCCACCAGCATTCTAATATTGGAAATAAGACATGTCATACACAATAAACAAAACTGATGGAAGTATTTTAGCAACGGTTGCCGACGGTCAAGTCGATCAACTATCTTCTGATATTACATTAATTGGAAAAAACTACAGCGGATTTGGCGAAGCATTAAACGAAAACTTTGTTAAGATGCTAGAAAATTTTGCTGATACAGGTGAACCAGAAAGACCTATCCGAGGACAAATATGGTTTGATGTAAGCGAATTAAAATTAAAAGTTTACAACGGGACTCAATTTCAACCAGTAAGTTCGGCAACAATATCAAACACACAACCTTCAACATTAGGTACAGGCGATTTATGGTTTAATGACACTGACAAACAATTATTTTTCTATGATGGAACAAATACAATATTGTTAGGACCGTCATACTCTCAAAGTCAAGGTCTTAGCGGACTTAAAGTAGCAAGTATACTTGATTCATTAAATCAAACTCGTGTTATAACATATCTATACACCAACGGTGTGTTGTTAGGAATATTTTCAAAAGATAGTTTTACTCCTAAAATTGCTATTCCGGGGTTTTCCGGAGACATTGGTCCAGGATTTAATGCTGGTACATTAACAAATTTAAAATTTAATGTTACATCTAGTAACGCCGATAAACTTGGAAACCAACCAGCTTCGAAATATTTAAGACAAGATACTGATAACATTATTGACGGACAATTAACAATTACCTCAAATAGAGGTTTGTTAGTTGGTGATGCACAGCAAGGACAATTTGTTGTTGTAGATGGTGATGTTGAGTTTCGTAACGATGCAGAAAATAAAAACATTTCTGTAAAAGTAAAACGAGGTGCTGCGGTTGATAGTGTTTTATCTGTAGACACAATTAATCAAACACTAAACATTTATAAAGATAATCCCGGCAGTGAAACATTCATTGGTGGAAATTTAGTAGTTGCTGGCGATTTTACAATTCAAGGCGATACTACAACAATTAATACTTCAACAATTAATGTTGAAGATAAAAATATTGAATTAGCAAAAACAGATACTCCAACAGACGCTTATGCAGATGGCGGCGGTATTATTTTAAAAGGCGCTAGCGATCATGAATTTTTATGGACACAGGCAAGCACAGCATGGAATAGTACCGAACATATAAATTTAGCCACAGGAAAAGCATTTAAGATTAACGGTGTTGAAGTTATTACAGCAACATCATTAGGTCCTGGAATTACTAGTATCCCTGGTGTTACATCTTTTGGTACACAAACTTTATTAACGGTTGGTCCAGAACTTCCGCCTGGTTCAGGTAATCCTCCAACACCTTACCTACGCCTTGAAGATAATAGAATTGCAACCGTTCAGACTAATCAGGATCTTGAATTAGCCCCAGACGGAACAGGAAATGTTAGTTTAATTAACTATCCTAGAATTACAGGATTGAACGATCCTATCGATCAACAAGATGCAGCAACAAAAGAATATGTTGATAATACAATAGAAACAAGAAGTTTAGTTTTTAGCATGGATATTTCAGATGCTATTTCTAATTCTGGTATTGCAGCATACTTAACGTTAGTTGCGCCACCGGCAGATTTTAGAGACGGCACGGTAGCACGAATTTTATGTACATCGTTATCAAACGGTTCATCAAGTTTAAACATTAATACATACTTAAATTCACTTCCAACAACTGAATTTATTACACCAGATGCTCCAAGTTCTTTAGTTCCAGGCGGAACAGCGTTTGGAGTTACAGGCGTTTCTTTTTCAACAGCAACGGTTCCTGCTCCTGTAGTGTCGGTATTTAGAATTGTAAAAACATTCCAGCTAGTTGCTGGCAACTGGACGTTTGTATCATAATGAATAAGGAGCGAAATTAAATGCCATACGTTATAAACCGATACAACGGTACACAATTAGTTGTCTTAGAAGACGGCACATTAGATACAACAACTAGTTTAGGTTTACTAGGTAGAAATTACTCCGGCTACGGTGAAGTTCAAAATGAAAACTTTCTATTTTTATTAGAAAATTTTGCAAATGGTGCTGCACCAATTAGACCTCTTAGCGGGCAATTATGGTACAATAGTACAACCAGCACTTTAAACATTTATGATGGTGCATCGTGGAAGTCGGCTTCAGCCGCTGATGTAAGCACATCAGAACCTCCAACAGGAACAGGTTCTTTTTGGTTCAATCCAGACACAAATCAACTTTTTGTGTATGACGGAGCAGAATGGAAATTAGTTGGCCCAGAAGCTGTTGACGGATTCCCTGGCACCAAAATGGAATCTACAACCTTATATGATACAAGTAATTTGGCCCATGCTGTAATTTTAATGAAAGTAAACAACATTGTTCAAGGTATTGTATCAAAGACATTTTTTACTATTCGTTCGTCAGATTCTATTTCTGGATTTTCAACTATAGTTCCAGGATTAAACATTTCTTCTCTAGTAGTTATTAAAGGAAATGTTGAAGGAAATTCAACAACTGCTTCTAGGTTGCAAACATCAAGAACAATTAATGGTGTAGTATTTGATGGCGGATCTGATGTAACAATTAAATCTGCAACCACTAACAAATTAATTAAAGGTACATATCTTACAGGTGCCGATTTTGATGGTAGCGTAACAAGAACATGGGCCGTTGATGCATCGTCAACTAATGATATTGGAAAAGTTGTTGCTAGAGATAGTTCTGGAAACTTCTCAGCAGGAACAATCACAGCTAATTTAATAGGAAATGTGGTAGGTAATGTTAGTGTTGCTACCGGATCAAGCTCATTTAATAGAGTAATTGCTAATGAATTTATTGGTGCATCGTTGTCTGGAAATGCATTTTCAGCCACACAATTAGAAACAACAAGAAAAATTAACGGCGTTAATTTTAACGGTACATCTGATATTACAATAACATCTGCGGCAAGCACGTTAACCGGTGATACATTAGCATCAAACGTAGTAACTTCATTTTTAACCAGCGTTGGAACATTAAATTCATTAGAAGTTAGTGATGCCGGTATTACACTTGGCAGCAACACTTTAAAATTATATTATGATGCTGATGTTACATTACCAGTAATCTCAGCAACTAGTTACGGTGAATTAGTTTTTAGAGTTAACGACACAAGCGTTCCGTCAGAATTAGCTGAAGTTTCGTTAGTATCCGGACAGGTTGCCGCTGGACTAGGAGCCGATACCAAAGCAATGCTTGCTCCAAGAGTAACTGGCGGTGCAAATTTAGGATCTAGTGCTTATAGATATAATAAAGTATATTCAAATTATATTAATGCACCAATAGTTAATACAGAAACAATTAATACAACAGCCGAAACAAACAGCGTAACCGTATCAAGTGACCTTATAATTCAAGGCAATTTAGTTGTAAACGGCATTACAACAACAATTAATTCAACTGATGTTATGGTCCATGACCTAACATTTACGGTTGCAAAAGACGTAGAAAGTCCTATCAATGCAGACGGTGCAGGATTTATAGTTGGTGGAGCAAATGCTAGATTAGTTTATAGCGCCACTGGAGATAAGTGGACTATTAATAAACGTTTAGATGCAGGAACTAACGATATTATTACCACTGGATTATTCCAAGGAACAGCTACTTCTGCTAGATATGCTGACTTAGCTGAAAATTACATTGCTGATGCGGCATACGAACCTGGTACCGTATTAGAATTTGGTGGTTCTGCAGAAGTTAGAATAGCTGAAGATGCAACTACTCGTGTAGCAGGAGTTGTATCTACAGATCCTGCTTATTTGATGAATTCTCATTGTACTGGGCAATATGTAGTTGCCCTAGCATTACAGGGTCGAGTTCCGTGTAAAGTACGAGGCAAAATTTCTAAGGGCGATATGCTAATCAGCGGTGGTAGCGGGTATGCAAGACCGTGTACAACCCCGCAAATTGGTACTATTATTGGTAAAGCCTTAGAAGATTTTGAAGGGATTGAGGGCATTATTGAAGTTGCTGTGGGCAGGATCTAAAAAAGGGTTCAGATAAATAATAATAGTTTATGGAGCAGGGTAATGGCATACCAAGTTGATAATTTTAACGGAACGTTTTTAGTATCTGTAGAAGATGGTACGATTGATACAACTACGGATTTACGTTTCGTAGGTAAGAACTACGCCGGTTATGGCGAAGTACAAAACGAGAATTTTTTACATCTTTTACAGAATTTTTCTAATACATCGGCTCCGCCCAAGGCAATCACCGGACAAATTTGGTATGATAGCTCTACTAAAAAGTTAAAATTTTACGACGGCTCTCGATTTAAAGTTGCCAGCGGTGCTGAAGTTAGCGCAAGTGCTCCAACTGGATTAGCTAAGGGTGATTTTTGGTTTGACGAAAGTGCAAATCAACTATACACATGGAGCGGAACAGAGTATGTTTTAATTGGACCAGCAGCCGCTCCGGAATTTGGTACTTCAGCAGCAGTAGGTCAAGTAGTACAAGACAACACCGGCGGCCCACAAACTATTGTTAAATTAGTTTCAGGTGGCGACACAATTGCTATTGCAAGTAAAACAGATTTTGTTTTAGGATCAGTTAATCCTATTACCGGATTTAGCAGAATTAAAAAGGGTATTACTTTAGTCAACACTGATAGTTTAACTGGAGTAACTACTGCATCATCGCAATATTACTTCTGGGGTACAGCAAGTAACTCGTTAAAATTAAACGGAATTGCAGCAGATCAGTTTTTAACCAAAGGTGATTTAAGATTTACAGAACAAATTGCTTTTCCTGATGCAGGAATTACCGTAGGCGATAGCGATGACTTACTAGTATTTGTTGAAACACAAGATCCTTTTTACAATGAAGTTGGTGGTAATCCGTTAAGAGACGAAGATCAAGTTGTTATTGAACAAGCTATTGCAGGACAACCAATTACTTTTAGAATTCGTGTAAACGAAACAACTAAATCAAACGTATTAAAAGTTAAATCTAGCGGAGTATATCCAGGCTCAGATGGTAATTTATATCTTGGATCAGCATCAAAACGTTGGGGACAAATTTATTCTACAGATATTTACGGTGCATTAACTGGTAACGTTACAGGAAATACAACAGGTACACACATCGGTGCAGTATATGCCAGTGACGAAACTGAAGCCTTTGACCCAGAAACTAAAACATTTTATGGAACATTAGGTACTCCAAGTCAGCGTAGTTTAGTTTACGGAGATTTAGTAGGTGAAGTAACAGGATCAGCCCAAACTGCAAGTAAATTGGGATCTTATAGTCCAAGTATTTCAACATCTCCTGATACCGTAGTAGTTAGAGATTCCGAAGGAAATATTTACGGTACAACCTTTCAAGGAACTGCTTTACTTGCAGACCGTTTAAAAATTGATAATTTAGCAGTTGATACAGATGCAACTTATAGAACAGCTAAAACTACAGCGGTTGCAAATTCAATTGCAGCACGTGATGGTAGCGGAAACTTATCAGCAGTTTTATTTGATGGTACAGCAACCGCAGCTCGATATGCTGACCTAGCAGAAAAATACTTAACAGATAAAGAATACGAGCCTGGCACGGTTGTTTCTGTTTGCGAACATGGCGACCACGAAGTAGAAGCCTGTCAGTGGGGACAACGTGCTATTGGTGTAGTAAGTACAAATCCAGCGTTTATGATGAATAAAGATCTAGAAGGCGGAACATATATTGCTCTTAAAGGTCGCGTTCCAGTTAAAGTAACAGGCGCAGTTAAAAAAGGACAACGCCTAATAGCAGGAAATGATGGAACAGCAGTAGCTGGAGTCCCACATGCAAATGATGTATTTGCTATTGCATTAGAAACAAACAACGAAACTTCTGTTAAATTAATAGAAGCGGTTATATTATAAGGATTAAAAATGGCAGGCGTTGGAACACAGATTCTTGCATCAGATTATAATAATATTCGAGACAAGATAATTGAGGTAATGGGTACCGGTGCCGGAACTTACGGGTACGGACAAGTAATTGCTAGCACAGCAGTAGTTCAAGAAAAAGTAACCAAAGCTCAGTGGGATTATCTTCGATTTGATATTGTTAACGCTAGATTACATCAAACTGGCACACTCCCAACAATTAGAGAAATTCAAACAACTGATCCAATACGTTACGATGCTGATCATCCAAATTATCAGTATAATACTATTGCTGAACAAGCAAGAACTGATAGATTTTCAATTGGAGCAGGACAATTTCATACATTAGCAGCAGGGGATGTTTCTAGATCCTCGGCATGGGCTAATAGCGTGTCGTCAAATGTAGTTGTTGATTTTGGAACGGTTGACCAGTGTAGGTTCTTTTTTAATTCTGGCGGAAAAATTCGATTATATTCTTCAAGAACTGGCGGATCCTCTACTGCTCAAAATGCTGCCTGGACTAGCCTACTTAGCGCAGTAGGTTCACGAGATTTTTCAGTAAGTTCGTCCGGAGTGTCTTTTTATCAATTGACAAATAGTTACCAAACATTCTATACATCTACATCGTCATCACCGTATGCATCAAATAGATATACAATTGATGTAAAGTGTAATGTTGCTGATAATTCTGGCGGAACAACTAATCAATTAACATTTAGAATTACTTGGCTTGATTCATATACTGATCCAAGTCCTGGAAATCCTCCTCCACCGGGCGATAGTGTTGACGGAACATTAACATTAACTATCGAAGAAATTAAAGCTTCGGGAACCCTGTTACCTTCTGGTTCTTTTACAATCACAAGTCCAACAAGTTATTCAATATCTGCAATTGCAGGCTCGTAATTGTTTAAATACCTAACGGAGGAATTTAATGGCGGCCTATGATTATATTAGCGTACCGGATTATAACAATATTAGAAATAAAATTTCTGGAGTAATGTCTACCGGGTCAGCCACACTTGGATACGGGCAGGCCTTACAATCTTCGTTGGTTGCAACTGGCGATGCTGTTACAAAGACACAATGGGATAATTTAAGATTTGATGTAGTTAATGCAATAGTGCATCAATCAGGTTCAGTTCCAACAATAACTACAATTAACGAAGGCGAATTACTTAGATATGCAGCTGATCAGCCAAATTATCAATATAGCACATTAGCATCGTTAGCAGAAACAAATCGTTTTGATTTAGGAACAGGTCAGTATGTTACTGAAGCAGGAACATCAAGATCTAACTCTGTTTCTTTTAGTGGCGAGGTAGCAAGTACCTGTACAATATCATTTACAAGTGCTGATCAAGCAAGATATTTTTTTAATTCTGGCGGAAAAATAAGATTTACTTCAGCATTTACTCAAGGTGCTTCTCCTACACAACAAGATAATTCTTGGAACACTACTTTATCTGCAACATCTGCAAGTCCTGCTGTGTTTGGGGGTAATTCTCCCGCAGTTAATTTTTATACTTTAACCAATTCTTATCAAACATTTTATCAACTTTCATCATCATCTCCATATTCATCTAATAGATGGCAAATAGATGTATTATGTAATATTGGTAATAATAATTCAGGCGGCGCAACATCTATAACTTTTAGATCTAGATGGATTGACGGATATACTGATCCCGGATTTCCTCCCCCTGGAGATGCAGTTAACGGAACAATGTCCTGGACCATAACCCATGTTAGAGCGTCCGGAGCTTTATATCCAAATTTAACACCTCAGAGTTTTAATGCTCCTTCTCCTGCTTATGCTGCACCTAGCACCATAGCATAATTTTTCACCCCATCTATACCCCACATAAATAATATACTCATATTATTAGGGAGTATGTATGGAATCTTTATTAACAAAAGCCTTAGAGTTTTCAAACTATAAGCAATCTCTAGCCATTCAACGCAAAGCGTTAAAAGAAAAAGTTGATGCAAAATTAACTTTTGGATTCAATGGCGGTATTTTTAAAATTAACAGAGAATTAATTAATTTTGTTCAATTTTTAATTGATCAAGATAGATCTACAGATGTAGTTCTTATCGACGCAAACGACAATCCTGTTTTAGTTAATGATTTGTCAAAATTCAAAGATGAAATTTTTGACAGATACTTTACAGCGACCAACGAATATTATCAAGAATACGAAGTGATTAAAAAAGCTCGTTCTGTAGAAGCATTGGTGGATCTATGAAAAAAGGCGGCCTAATTTTTGCTCATAATAGCAGAGAAGTTGACTATGCTTTATTGGCAGTGATTTCTGGTGGCCTTGCAAAAAAGAATCTTGAAATTCCGTTTACTTTAGTAACAGATGATGCTACAATTGAATGGATGAAGACTTCAAATATTTGGGATAAAGCAAATGACGTTTTTGAAAACATTATTTCTACCCCACGTCCAGAAACTCTGAACACAAGACGTTTAAATGACGGTAACGAATCGAAAACAATTCCTTTCATTAATGCCGATAGAGCATCGGTATGGGATCTAACACCATATGATAGAACACTTCTTCTAGATAGCGATTATTTGATTTTTTCTAACGCCCTGAATAATTATTGGGATATTGATGAAAGTATTTTAATATCAAAATCTATGAATGATATTAGAGGTGATCGAATTGGTTTCTTAGATAAACATGTATCTGAAACAGGAGTTCATTTGTTTTGGGCTACCGCTGTCATTTTTACAAAAAACGAGGAAAGCAAAACATTTTTTGAATATGTAAAACATATTCGAAACAACTACGAACAATACGGTGACATTTACAGATTTAATCCTCATCAGTATAGAAACGATATTTCTTTCAGCGTTGCAAAACATTTCTTAGAAGGTTTTACAACAGATACTTCAAATGCTTTACCGTCATTATTAACTACAACTGATAAAGATATGTTAGCCGATGTTAAGGGAAATAAATTATACTTCCTAATAAATGATCCTTTAAATCAAGAAGCATTTACAGCATGTTCTATTAATAATACCGATGTTCATGTAATGAATAAACAAAGCATTGTTAGAAATAAAGATAAATTGTTGGAGTTAATATGACATTTGGATATTTAATTGTAGTTGCCAAACACGAAACAATTGACTACACAAAATTAGCCTATTCTTTGGCATTAAGTATTAAAAATACACAGAAGTGGGGTTATAATAATGTAGCTTTAGTTACAGATGATGTTTCTGCTGTAGAACAATTAAAAAGTCCTTGGGTATTTGATAAAGTAATTCCTTGGAACAAAGAAAAGGGATGGGACGGTCGATCATGGATGGATCATTTAACACCTTGGGATAACACAATATGTTTAGATGCTGACATGTTGTTTACAAGAGATGTTAGTCATTGGGCAGAATATTTTATTAATAACTCAGAATTGTATGTAGCAAACAAAGCATTTACATACAGAGGAGAAGTTATTACAGGCGATTTTTATAGAAAAGCATTTGTAAAAAATAATTTGCCTAATTTATATTCTTTCTATACGTTCTTTAAGAAAGATAGCGAACTAGCAAAAGAATTTTTTACCTTAGCAAGACATATTATAAAAAATCCTAACGAATTTAAAAATACTTTCTTTCCAGATTTTAAACCTAAAGTAATTGGAACCGATGAAGCATTTGCATTATCATCTAAAATTTTAGATATTACTGATCAAATTGCATATGATTTAGATTTTCCTAAAATTGTTCACATGAAGCCAATGATTCAAAATTGGCCATGGCCGTCAGATAGATACACAGATCATGTAGGATTTTATTTCAATGTAAACAACGAACTTAAGATTGGAAATTATAGACAATATGATGTAGTTCATTATGTTGAAAAAGAATTGATTACAGATGAAATTATCAGCATACAGGAAGAGAAATTATGGCAGAAATAATAGACTTTGACGAATGGTTAGCAAATTATAAACCGCCAGAAGTAAAATTTTACGCTGCATTTGATCCTAATACAGGCGATGTAACAGGAGTGTATCCGTCACACGCTCTAACAGATCAAAAAAATGTTGTAGAAATTGATCAAGAAACAGCACAATTAATTAATGAAGGCGCATTAAAATTAAATTCGTGTTTTGTTGATATTAGCTCAGGCAAATTTGAAATTGCAGAAATAAGAAGTCTTATAAAGATAGACGATGTGCTCCATAGGATTGTTGATAAAAAATGGTCTGATGTAGAAGACCCCGATGTAATTGTTTCCTATGTAGAAGGAACAGACAAATTAGTTTTTGACCTTTCTCCTAAGTATAGAGAATTAAAAAGAAAGATTCACTGGGACGGAAGTACCGAGCTTTGTTTTTTTATTACAGAATATAACGATCCAAATATTGTTAGATTTATAGTAAAATTTAGTATCAGTGATTTAACAGAAAAACAAATTTCACTAACCGGTTTACCTTTAGAAGGTAGATTTAGTGTTTACACAAGAAGATTATTCCCCAAATACGTGATCGAGACAAAATGAAAGTTATTGAATTTGATGTTGTATTTTTAAGTTATGATGAACCTAATGCAGACTTGCATTATGCGGACCTGTGTAATAAAGTACCTTGGGCAAAACGTATTCACGGTGTTAAAGGTTCAGACCATGCACATAAAGCCGCAGCAGAAAGTAGTGACACTGATTGGTTTGTTACCGTCGATGCTGACAATATTGTAGATCCAAGATTTTTTAATCTCGATTTAAAAATGGATGATCCAAAGATACAGGTCTATGGATGGTGTGGCCGCAACGTTATCAATGGACTACGATATGGTAATGGTGGTTTAAAAATCTGGAAAAAAGATTTTGTTCTTAACATGAAAACACATGAAAATTCTGATAGCGATAGAGGACAAGTTGATTTTTGCTGGGAAGATGGATACAAAAACTTTCCTTTAAGTTTTAGTGATAGCATTATTACAGGAAGTCCATTTCAAGCATGGAGAGCAGGATTCCGTGAAGGTGTTAAAATGACGTTGCTCGACGGAGTCAAAGTTCCTCCGGCTGAAATACAAGAACGCATTTGGTGGCATAACATTCATAGACTGCGTATGTGGTCTACGGTAGGCGCTCACGAAGAAAACGGTCTATATGCTGTATACGGTGCTAGACTAGGAACATGGATGGCTAATTGCACAGACTGGAATTATATAGAAGTTAGAGATTTTGAAATTCTTAGAGGAATCTGGAATCAATATGGACGTCCCTACGAAGAAGTAAACGGTGAAGGATTAGTTGATGCAACAAAGGACCTAGGTGAAAAAATTAAAGTTGGTTTAGGTTTGCACTGGCCTTATTTAGATCCTAACCAAAGCAAGTACACACTAGATTTATATAATGAAACTATGAATTTAAACGATACTTATTTTAGAATGCCCGAAAATGTATGATATTTTTTATGTTTCAAAAAATTCCATTAACGACTATAACTGGAACTCAGTCAAGTCAAAATATCCCACAGCTAGAAAATTTGAAAACATAAATTCTTTTGATCAATTAAAAAAACAAGCATTTACTAAAATGTTTTGGGTTGTGTGGGACGACCTTACCTTATTAGACAATCTTAATTTAAACACATACAGAGCTACCCAGTGGGACGATATGTATGTTCATGTATTTAAAAATAGTGATCATTACGACGGAGTTTGTTTATTTCCTAAGTCAGTTACAATTTCTCAAAGAGAATTTGATAATCGGTTTTTTACAGATAAAAAAGAAATAGATATTGTTGCTAGTATTCCACTAGGATATGATAAATTTAATATTACAACTTACGATGATTATCTAAACGCTGTTGAACAATCAAGTACAGACATGTTTTGGGCAATTTGGCCTGATGTAAATGTCAAAGAAGATTTTAAATTTAATTATAAAGTTCCTAAGCATAATTCTAATATTGTTCATATTTTTAAAAATGGAGAATTTTTTGACGGCATTTGCTTATTTCCAAAAAATGTAAAAGTTTCTAAGAGAGAATTTTATCATAGATTTTTTGCAGAAAAAAAAGAAATAGATATTGTTGCTAGTATTCCAAAACAATACAACATCTATTCTCCTAAAACATTTGATGAGTATAAACAAATTACAGACGATATGTTTTGGATTGTGTGGCCTGAGGTAAAAATTATTAACAATGAAATTTTTGATTTATATTTTAGCCATCACAATACCTATGACAGAAGAGAAAATCATGTTTTTAAAAATTTGTGTAATTACGACGAATCTTACCTAAGCGGAATTTTGTTATGCAGCAAATTTAAACCTTTAACACAAGAAGAGTTTGATAAACAATATCCTACTGATAAAAAAGAATATAATATAATCGCTAGTAAATTTCAATATCCTATATATACAATCACATCTTACGAGCAATATTTAGATATATGTAAAACTGAATCTCAAAATATGTTTTGGTGTGTATGGCCAGAAATTAAAATATTAGATGATAAACTATTTGATTTGTATTTTGATCCAAATAGTGGGGCATTTGATTATGATAGAAAAGAAAATCATGTTTTTAAAAATTTATGTAACGACAAAGAATCTTTTCTAAACGGTGTAGTATTATTTTCTAAAGAAAAAATCATATCTAAAAAAGAATTTAATAGAAGATTTTTAATTGATAAAAAAGAACATAATTTTGTAGCAAGTCGTTATGCGTATCCTGTTTACAATATTGATACTTATGACGATTACAAACAAATTATAGACACCGAATCTCAACCTTTATTCTGGGCAATTTGGCCTGAAATAGAAATTATTGATTCTGAAATTTTTAATTTATATTTTGAACCTAATAATGGCGTATATGATTATGATAGAAATATCAATCATGTATTTCAGCATAAATTTAGAAACGAATTAACATATAACGGATTGATGTTAATGTCTACATCAACGCCAGTTAGTCCTAAAGAAATTGATTTTAGGTTTTTAATTAATAAAAAACAATATGAACAAGTTGTTTCTAAGCATAAAGACTATGATATAATATTTGTAAGTTATAACGAACCTAATGCTGAAGAAAATTATAATAAACTAATTAACAAATTTCCAAGAGCTAAACGAGTACATGGTGTTAAAGGTATTCATCAAGCGCATATAAAGGCAGCTGAACTTGCCACAACAGACATGTTCTGGGTTGTTGATGCCGATGCACATATAATAGATGATTTTAATTTTAATCATCAGGCAACGCGATACGAAAAAGATGTTGTTCATGTGTGGAGAAGTAAAAATCCAATAAATGATTTAATATATGGTTATGGTGGAGTAAAACTATTACCAAGAAAATTAACATTAGATATGGATGTAAATACAGCCGACATGACAACATCGATTAGTAAAAAATTTAAAGCAATGCCGGAAGTCAGTAATATATCTGCATTCAATACAGATCCTTTTAATACTTGGAAATCGGCATTTAGAGAATGTGTAAAACTTTCTAGTAGAACAATTGCTGGACAAGTTGATGAGGAAACACAAAAGAGATTAGACATATGGTGTTCTGTAGCAAAAGACAAATTTGCTAATGATGCACTTAGCGGTGCAATTGCAGGACGTAAGTACGGAGAAGAAAATAAAAACAATCCAGAAGCCCTTGCAAAAATTAATGATTTTGATTGGTTAAAAACACAATATGGAATTTAATAGAAATATAAAAGGTAATGAACTTAGAAAGATTGATGGAAAATATCAGTCTCGATATCTATTAGATGCAGAATTTGTTCATAAGGAATTAAACGAAGTAAGTCCAAGTTTTTGTTTGGCCAAATGGTTTAATGTTAGTATACACATTCCGTCTGGAAGAACACATAGTTGTTATCATCCTAGAAGTCATGCAATTCCATTAGATGAAGTAAAGATCGATGTTAGTGCATTGCATAATACAAAATATAAAAAATCTCAACGTGCATTGATGTTACAGGGTATACGACCTAAAGAATGCGAATTTTGTTGGCAAATTGAAGATAGCGGAAACCAACTAAGCGATCGAGCATATCGAAGCAAAGATGTATGGGAACCAGGGTTAATTGATGAAGCATTAGAGCTTGGTTACGAGGGAAATGCTAAACCAAGATATGTTGAAGTAAATTTTAATCAAGCATGTAATTTTAAATGTAGTTATTGTAGCCCTCATCTTAGCACAGCATGGTATGATGAAATTAAAAAAGAAGGCCCGTACCTTTTAACTGACCGTGTGCATAATGATATTCTATGGATTCAAAACGAATCACCAATCGACAATAGTCCTGAAAATCCTTATGTAAAAGCATTCTGGGAATGGCTTCCAGAAATTTATCCAACCTTACAAACATTCCGCATGACTGGCGGAGAACCGCTTATGGATAAAAATACCTTTAGGATGTTTGAATATGTAAAAAATAATCCTAAAAGTGATCTTCATTTAAGTATTACAAGTAATTGCTGTCCTCCAAAAGACCAATGGTCAAAATTTATGTCTAGTTTAAAAGAAATTACAGATGCAGAGGCTGTTGATCATTTTATGTTATTTTGTAGTTTAGATAGTTGGGGTAAGCAAGCAGAATATATACGTAATGGAATGGATTTTGAAATGTTAAAGGCAAACGTCACTGACTATCTTGCAAATAGTCAGAAACATTCACTTACTTTTATCATAACATTTAATGCTTTGAGTTATACTCGTATTGTTGAATATTTGCAGAACATTATTAAATTGAGAAGAAAATTTAGTAAACGTAGACAACTAATTTGGTTTGATATCCCTCCGCTCCATGATCCAGATTTTTTAAATCCCAAAGTAATGCCAGAAATGGTAACAGAACTTAAATTGGCATTAAAATATATGTTAGAAAATAAAGAAGGTCGTGGTAATCAGTTTATGGGATTTAGCGACTTTGAAGTGAGTAAAGTTCGAAGATTAATTGATTGGATTGAATCAGATACAGGATTTGACAAAGATAAAGCTATGAAAAATTTTTATGAATTTTTCTCAGAACACGATAGAAGACGAAATACAAATTTTTTAAATACATTTCCTGAACTAACAGATTTTTGGAATAGGTGTAAAGAATAATGGATGATAGAGTAAATTATATTAAAGGTGTTAGAGATCGTTTAAACAAAATAGGTCCAGGTTTTTGTGCAATGAAATGGTTGCATCAAACTTTGTATCTTCACACCGGTGATAACCATAGTTGTTACCATCCTCGTCCTCATCACATTCCATTAGATGAAATTAAAATAGATGCAAGTGCTTTACACAATACTAAATGGAAAAAACAACAACGTAAAAAAATGTTAGAAGGTGAAAGACCAGAAGAATGTTATTATTGTTGGAATATTGAAGACTTGCCGGGAGAGCATATAAGTGATCGAATGATTCATAGTTCTAGCGATTTTTCAGAACCTTACATAGAAAAATTAGCAGAATTACCATGGGACGCTCCGGTAAACCCACGCTATCTAGAAGTAAGTTTTGGTAACGGATGCAACTATCGCTGTGGTTATTGTTGCCCACAGGCTAGTACTATGTGGATGGAAGAGATCAAGAAACACGGTAATTATGATTTAACTTATAATCAATATGGTATTGAGTTTTTAAAAAATGGAACATATTATGGGCCTAAAGATGAAAACCCTTACATCGAAGCATTCTGGAAGTGGTGGCCAAGTTTACGTAATGATTTACATACTTTACGTATTACAGGCGGTGAACCATTAATGAATCCTGGTGCTATGCAGTTTTTTGATTTACTAGAAGATGAGCCAGCTCCCCATTTAGAGATTACACTTAATAGTAATCTTGGAGTAACTTTTGATCGAGTTGATCGATTAATAGCTCGAGTAAAAAGTTTAATAGAACAGAAAAAAATTAGAAAGTTTAGTTTCTTTACTAGCATTGATAGCTGGGGAGAACAAGCAGAATATATGCGTACAGGATTAAAATGTGATCACTGGGAACGCAATATGAAAGAAGTAATTAAAGCCGGTGCAACGGTAAATCTAATGTGTACTTATAACGTATTATGTGTAACTAATTTTCAAAAGTTATTACACAAAGTTATCGAATGGAGAAAAGAATACGGCAAGGAAGCTGTATCTTTTGATACACCATATTTAAAAGAACCGCCACACTGGATGATTAATATTTTGCCTGAAGAATTTATTAAACATCAAGAAGACACTTTAAAATTTATTGAAGATAATATGGATTGGTTTACAGGCGTCGAATACGAAAAGTTTAAACGTGTAACAGATTACATGAAAGAAAATCCAGTTAGCGATTTAAAAATTCTTCAAGGAAGAAGAGATTTTTATAGTTTCTTTTCTGAAAATGATAGAAGATTAGGAACTAATTTATTAGAGGTTTTTCCAGAGTATAGTAACTTTTATAACTTATGTAAAAACATTTACGAAAATTATGATAACAGAAACAAATAAAAATTCTTGGTGTGTTAATGCGTTCCATGGAATGAGCGCAAATAACAACGGAAGTTCTAAAATGTGTTGTATGATTATTGAAGAATACAACAGAATGAAAGAATTACAACCAATTTATTTTGTAGACAAAATGTCTATCGAACAAAATTTTAATAATCCTGTAGCAATACAAATTCGAAAAGATTTAGAAAACGGAATAAGAAATTATGCCTGCAAAAATTGTTGGGAAGAAGAAAATGCTGGACGTAAAAGTAAGCGTCTTCGAGATAATGAAATATATTTTAGATCGATAGAAAGGGGAGAAAAACCATTTACCGGTCTTGCTAAGTTTGAATTAAATCTAGGAAATAATTGTAACATAAAGTGTAGAACCTGTGCTCCTCAGATTAGTTCAACATGGATGAAAGAAGATTACGATCTGCATCATTCAAAAATTTCTTATAAAGAATATGCAGAAATGATGAGAGTGTTTCATCAGAGCTACGACGACGAAAGTGTTTTCTGGGAAGATTTAAAAAATAATTTAGTCAATATTAGACAATTTGATTTTTATGGCGGCGAACCGTTTTTAAGTAAAAAGATGTGGGAAATTCTAAGTATATGTGTTGACAAAGGATATGCTAAAGATATTGAATTGCATTATAATACTAACGGTACAACTTGGCCAGAAGATAAAATTTCTATGTTTAAACATTTTAAAGGTGTTAATTTATCTTTTAGTATTGACGGTATAGAAGAACAATTTGAATATATGAGATTTCCAGCAAAATGGAATGAAGTATTAGAAAATATGAATAAGGCAAAAGAGCTTGCTAATAGTTTAAAAACTCTTAAAATTAGTTGGTGCATTACTTTAAGTACACTGAACATATATGACTTACCTAAAACAATAAATTTTTATTACGATCATTTTTCTAGTTTTGGTTTTTATCTAAATTTAGTTCACGGACCCCGACATTATAATATTTCAACTCTCCCAACAGATATTAAAGAAAAAATTATTCAACATATTAATGATGTTGTGCCTAAGACGCAGAATCAAGCATGGATGTATCTAGATGGCATTTTAAATTTTATAAAAAACGGACACTACGAGCCTTCAAGTTTTACTTCTCTAAAGGAAGTAACAAAAAAACACGATCAATATCGAGGACAAGAATTTAATAAAGTTTTTCCTGACTATTCAAAAATTATAGGTATGTAAAAATGAGTTTTTGGAATTTTAATGAATTAATACAAGTACATATTGAACTTACAAATCATTGTAATGCTGCTTGTCCTATGTGCGTAAGATTTTATAATTCTTCAGAGTTAATTAGACCAGATTTAAATTTAAGTCAAATTTCTTTAGAAGATTTTAAAAAATGGTTCCCTCAAGAAGTATTAGATAGAGTTAAACTTTGGTTATTCTGTGGCGTTCATGGAGATCCGTGTATGGCTAAAGATTTTTATGAAATATGCGAGTACATCATTAATAATAGTCCTGGGGTCATAGCTGTGCATACAAATGGCGGCATGAGAAATCCTGAATGGTGGGCAAAATTAGGTAATCTTTTTGCAAAAGGAAAAGCATCAAATCAATATAGGCTTACTTTTTCCATTGACGGGTTAGAAGATACAAATCACATTTATCGAAGAAACGTTAAATGGGATAAACTTATAGCAAATGCACAAGCATTTATTGATGCGGGTGGGAGAGCTCTTTGGGACTTTTTAATTTTTAAACACAACGAGCATCAACTAGATACTGCAAAAAAATTATCTGAGGATATGGGATTTACTGAATTTGTTCCTAAAAAAGCATTAGGCGTTGATAATGGAACAGAATTAATATATATGGTAGCTCTTAATAAAGAAGGACAATTAGATTACTATATTGAAGCTCCTACAAATCCCAAAAATAGAAATTTAGAAAATCCAACAGGAATCCAACCTTTAAAATTTTATCCTTTTTCAAAAGATGATTATAATAAGATGAAAGAAAATTCAGAATTTAAAAATTCTTATTATAAAAGAACAGAAGAAATTGTTGATATAATAGCAAGTTCTAAATATGACGAACACGACTCGTGTAATATTAAGTGTAAATCGCATATTGATGATGGGTATAAACGTGGAAAAGAAATTTTTGTCGATAGTGCTGGTAACGTTATGCCTTGTTGTTATATTGGAACACATTTAAATGGAATTTATTCTGATCCTCCAAGTATGCAACTTGTTCGTAATTTAAATAATTATGGACCAGAAAAACTTAATTTAAATAACCATTCTTTAGAAGAAATTTTATCAGCGGAGCATTTAGATAGATTATATGCAGACACATGGGATAAAACAACAAAAGAAGGAAAACTTGTTTATTGTTCTAAAACCTGCGGAACATTTTCATCTATAGATAAAATTTTTACACATGAAATTGTTTTAAAAAATAGAAAAAAAAGATATTTAGAATCACAAAAACCAAATGAAAGTTGATGTATTATACTCCGGACAATTAAGATATGCTGAGGCATGTTCTCGACAAAAAGAATTTTTTAAAAATACTGAGTGTCGAAATGTTTTTAGTTTATTAGACATCGTACAAGATTCTCATGCAAAAATGGCATTACGATCTTCCTACATGTTTGATGCTGACAAAGATTTTCGATATGCTTTAAATTATATTACAGAACAATTGAATCCAGAGGTCACTGCTGTATATTCAAAATATCAAATTTCTGAATGGTTTCAAAATGCATATGGGGAAATAGATACCTATAAAGTCTATTATATTCAACACTTATATACATTCATCGAAGGATTAAAACAAACTAAAAATGATGTTGTTGTTTCAATAACAACAGATTTAATATTAGAAGGAGATTTAAATTCTTTTCTTATTGGAGTAGATTTAGAAACTCCTCAGGTTTATTGTCATTATAAAAATTTATTAATTCCGCATGTTATTATTTTAAACAATAAGGCAAGAGAAATAATTCTTAATAAAAGCAGTGAGTTTTTATCTACATTTTTTACAACAAATCCTCCAGAAACTTGGTTCAAGGCTGAAACACTTTGGGAAAAACTTTTTGAATATTGTGGAATAAAAATTAAAATATTAAAGACAATACATCAATGTAAGGTAAGACCCACAATGGTTATTACAGATTTAAAAAAATCTATTAATCAATTGAGTATTATGTTTGAAAATTGGAGAAAGTATAAAGATACCGCAAGTAAACAATCTAAATTTAAATTTGATAAAAAATTAATATCAAGGATTGTTGCTTATGGATGTAGTTATACAGCAGGAGATGAATTTTTAGATACTTTATATCGAGCCGATGCGGAAGAAATTAAAAAACGAAACATTAGAGAATGGTTTGATCTTAAAGTTAATTTTGATAAAAATTTAATTGCAACCATTAATGAAAAACAAAGAAATATGGCTTGGCCTGCAATCTTAGCAAATAGATTATCGATGTTAATTGATAATAGAGCTAAAGCAGGAAATTCATTAGCAAATATAGTTTGGCAAATTGAAAAAGATTTTGCCAACGGAGATATTACTGAAAAAGATTTAATAATTGTTGGATTAACATCATACGAAAGAAATATATATTTTTCACATAAAGAACCAGTTTCGGTTCTGATGCATATGAGAGAAAATTTTCCAAAACAATTTCAAAAGTATCAAGGACCAATTGCGGATTTTAATAATTCTATGTTTATGTATTATTTTTATTACTTGTGTCTTTCACGACTAATACAATTATCATCAAACCATTTAAAAGGAAGATTGTTAATTGTTCCGTGTATTAACGACGACAATTATAAAAATTTTGATCCTGTGTTAGAAAAATACTTTCAAACAGATATTTTAAATTTTAGAGATGAATGTTTAAACAGCGAGTATTTTATTACTGATAAAAATCTTTATGATTTTGTTGAACTGCAAGAGGATGATATTCATGCTGGTGGCCATCCAAAACAAATCGTGCATGAAAGATTTGTTGACCACTTACTAGAGATTTTTCCAACTAAAGAAATTTCTTAGTTTCGTCTGAAATGTCTTGTTTAAGACGTTCTACATCAACTTCAAAATCTATTTTTTTAATAGTGTCGTGATATTCTTGCATTGTTTCTAATAGCTTATCGGCAACTTCTTCTGCATCAGAAACAGACAATAACTCTGCAACTTCTATTTTCCAAACTCTGCCATTATCAAATTCTAATTTAATAGCATTAAGATAAGCGACCGGCATGGTGTTCATATACATATCCTCGAACACCTCCGGCCACTCTTTGATTAGATGCTTTGGTGGTTTAAAGAGACGCTTAGGCACTTGCTTCTTCTTTAGCCTTAGTAGTCTTTTTAACTGGTGGATCTAATTCATCTGCTTGTTTACGTAGTCTTGCAGCTTCTTTATACATAGCATCTGCTTGACTGCGATAACTTTTAGCAAGGTCTTTATCAGTTAATGCTTCTGTAGTTGATGCTTGTGCTCTTACTGGAGCAGGAACATCTGGATCTACATTAGGAACAGCTTCTGATTTTTGTTGTTTCTTTTTAAAATCTTGATCTCTTGCTGGTGCGCCGGAAACAAGATTTGATAATTCGTCAACGGTGCAATTTTTTTGTTCTGCGATAAGAACATTTAATTCAGACAACACAATATTGGTGCTAGACGTTGGAGTCATAATAACCATATCAGTTGCAACTTTTTGTAATCTTCCGTCTGCTTGCATAGCTTGAAGCATAGGACGACCATCTGGAAACAATCGAGTATGCATGATTTCGCCAAACTCATTTACCTCTTGCCCCTGGTCGCTTTCAAGCAATCCCATCAGAGCATCGTGATAGGAATCAGTTAAGTTTGCTGTTCCTACTACAAGAGCTGATCCTGAATCGCCCGGTATTGTTCTAAATACGGTGATTACTTTCGCTCCAGTATTTTTCATTCTTCCGATGTGCTTGATTTGTCTCATGATTATTGTTCCTTTTTGCTAACAGAATCTAAAAATGTTGAAAGTCTATTATAAACTTTACCAACTGCTTCTAGTTCGTTTGCTTTAAATGCTCCACGTTGGCTAGCAACGTCGATAATGCTTTTTAGTGCTGTAAGGTCACTAACGTTTAAATCTGCAGAGTTTGCGGCCGGAGCTTCTGGAGCAGAAGCAGCTGGAGCAGTAGTTTGCAAATCTTTGTTTTCTTCAGTCATTGTTATCTCCTTAATTTTGTACAGGCTAATGCAAAGAATGTCATTTCTTTTTCATCTTCAAATCCAACATACGTTGAAGTTTTTAGATTTCCGTTCTCATCAAAAGACGGTATTTGTTTAATACAATATCTTCCTTTTAATTTAGAACGAATCCAATCATCTAATTCGTTATTATAAACATCTCTTTCGCTTAATTTCATTTTTAAAAAATGTGGCGGAATCCTAGTAAGTTTTCTAGTGTTCAAAACGTCTAACGGATTAAGATCATTCATACGTGATATTTATAGTAGTAGTTTATAATATTATACAGAATTGAAATGAAAATTTCAATCTGCGTTTAATCGTTTGCTCATAGCTTTTGAATATCCCATTTTCATAACATCGCCGGAAAATAGATAAAGTTCAAATGCTGCTTTTTCGGATAACACCGATAACGTATGTTTTTCAAGATACCACGGGGCATGAATAAAGTTATCTAACCAAACTAGTATTTGGGGTGTTATTTTAATTTCTTTGGGAATTTTTATACTATAGGTCTTTATGTCTGCTTCTTCTTGAATAAATCTAAGACCTTCTTCTGTGAGGCGTAGTCCGCCTTCGTTTTTTGTGCGCAAGTTGTACCACCAACTTGTTTTTAATTGATCAAATGTGCGGTCGTCTACTTCTTTATTTGCCGCTTTCAAGAACACCGCAGTATAGGTATTCTTGGTATAAGTCATTTTATCGGTTCACCTTGTGTTAATTTATATACTGCAAAATCTGTTGTTTTAAAAAGTTTGTTTAATTTTTTTGCTAGATTGTGTGCATGGCCTGGATTTGAAAAACTAACCTTTTTGTATTTTGGTCCAGGATAGCTAGCCAACAGGCTTCCGCTCTTTAAATTAAAAGGCTGGCCTTTGTAGAATACTGCCCATATAGCTTCACTTTCAAGAATCTGTTCAACCTTGTAGTTTTCTTTATTGGCATATTCGAGTATTATCTTCGGTTTTGGTCTACTCATTATATACGTGTTCCTAATTAACCACGTATATATTTATCACCTTTAGAACGTTCCGCCGTCAAACTTTACATCGATTTGAGTGGTTGATTCTTTAATTTCTTTCAATAAATCGCGAATTTCGGCAACCGTAGAACCTAATTTAGTCGTTATAATAGCTAGTTCTTGTACTAGCTCTTTTCCTTCTTGAATAGATATACGTATATCTTTCTGTTGACTTTTTTCTGCTACATTTAATCGTTGAATAAGCCTTTCAACACTAGGTAATTTATCTGGTATATTATTTGCTGACATTTGATAATACCTGTTTCATTTCCATTTCTGTTTTAAATGGACCTTTAAAATCATATCTTTGTAAAGTAATCATTTTTGGACAAAATGATTTTACCCAACCTTTATCGAAACGGATGACATAGTATCCGGCACAATATAAACTTTTACTATCTTTACTTTTTGTGAACAACGGTAGTTTACGTTTGATGTCGAACATAGCATTATGAGGTTCAACACTAGTTGAATAGCCATGAACTTCATTTGGTAATGAACCATTGGCTTCTTTAACAATTTTAGCAACAAAGAAATCTTTGCCAAATTGTTTCGTCAGGCTTTCTTTATTATCATAAATTTTAATACCTGTTTCATTACTAAGTACAAATCGCTCGTCTTCAATCTTTCGAAGAGTTGCAAATTTTTCTCCGTCCTTTTCAACAATCCAAAATTTATCTTTAATGATTGGTTTAGCGTGTATCTCTGTCATGTGATTCTCCCAACATGTTGCTGACTTGTTTTCACAAGTATTTTCATACTGACAAAACTCTAGTTTCATCATAGTTGTATCTAGCATTTAATGGCTCCGCATAAGATTGTGCCTGCTCTGCAATTTTTTTCAAATCGTAGAGATGACAAAATTTCATTAATCTAATTCCAACTTGATTAACATTTTTGTTAGCAGTTGTAGCAGTATTAATTGTTTCTACAATAATTTTTTTAATTTCTTCTGGTTGATAAGACAAATCGATTAGTCGCCGATTTCTCTCATAGTCTTCCAAAACTCTGTGTTCTTTGCCTTCGTGGTCAGTCCATCTCTGAAGCATGAGATTGTTCCACGCAAATCCTTTGGTTTTACGATCTTCGAACGCTTCAGCAAGACCCACTTTTTTGCTTGTGCCTTTAGTACGCACACCTGGATACGCTGAGAAGACATTATCACTGGTATCACCACGCATACATTTTTCAAATAGTTGCCATTCTGGATTGGGTGCTGCTTTAGCTTCTTTAGTTTTTTTGTCAACAATGGGCTTACCTTTGTCATCAAAATACCCCTCATGTGTAATAGTCATTTCCATTACACCGTTATATTGTTTCACATTGGGTGCAATAAGTTGTGCAAAATCGGTATCTGTAGAAATAATAACATGGTTATCATCTGGATGATTTTGAATCCAGCCTGCAATTAAATCATCTGCTTCTAATTGCGGATGATGCATAACGGTGCAATTTGTTTTATCTTTAATGAATTCTTTAAAGGTATCAAATGCTTCCCAAAATAGTGTATCTTCTTCTTGTTCTTTTTCGCTGTGTGCCGCACGAGCTTCTGCACGATTTCTTTTGTAGGGGGCGTAAAAATCTTTGCGCCAGCTACGACCTTCTAAGCAGAAAATAACGTGACTGCCGTTAAACTGCTGCCAGGCTTTACGAATTGAATTTAAAGTTATATGAAAAGCCATGCCAAGTTTAATATCAGCATCGCCGTTGATCACATGCCGTGCGCGAAAAAAAGTATTCGCAGTATCAACTAAAATGTAGGTCATTTATTATTTCTTTTTACACTCTGTATGTCCAAAGTCCCTGTTTGTAAAGGACCACCGTAATCACCGTCAACAACAACATTAGCACATAGTTCACGGAACCAACGATCGACAATTTCTTCGTCCAAATCACCGTCAGCACCATAACCTTCTTGCTTTAATTGTAGCACAAAATGTTCATTCCAGTCAAGTTCAAAAAAACCGTTACGAACATTGTCTTTGTTTATATGTGTATTTAACACGCCTACCCATGGTTCTTTCTTTCGAGTAGCACGATCTTTTGGACTCAATTTAGCCAATTCTTGTTCTTGAGCAATTTCTTTTAGGCTATTTTCGGCTTCTTCTTTTAATTTGTTAGCCTGTTCAAGTGCTAATCTTGCTTCTTCAATGTTGGCTTCGATTTTATCTAAACCAAATAATTTTTTAATAAATTTCATTAAGTTCCCCACTCATTTTTAAATAATGGTACTTGTAGTCTATCACTATAGCGCAAGCCATTTTTCATCGCTAGTTCAGCGACCCTACGATTATTAAGAGTATAAACAGACTCCACCCCACCAACTGGCATAAGATATACGGGTCCTGTAAACCCTTCGGCTCTGTAAATGTCTGCTGTTTCAATTGCTTCTTCTGCATCTTCTTCTGTCGCTACTACAAACTTAAGGTAAGTGTAGCCAACCTCCTCATATTCACATACAATGTCTGGACGAATAGCTTCACTGCGTTCTTCACCGGAACAACTTAGTTTAGCACTTACACTAAATGTAATTTCTTTATTATATTCTGGATGCGGCATCAACCATTCGATAGAAAGAAATTCTTTAAACTCTGGCGTTAGTTTTTGAGTACCATTAGTTTCAAAGGTAATCTCTTTTAAACCAGCCATCTTAGGATGGCGCAACAGATCTGGATAAGCACGTTGCCAACCTAGTAACGGCTCGCCGCCTGTAATGACCAAGTGTTCGTCCTGCCACTGATTAAATGGAAGGATTTCGCAGATACGTTCTGCAATACCATCTGTTGTAAGCATAGGACTAAGATCTTTAAAACGAGGATCCCAACTAGCGTAACTATCACAGCCTGTGCTAACAAGCGGAAGTTCTTCGTATTTTGTATAAGGTTTTCTTTCGTGCTGGATAGCAATATCTTCAACTTCTGCACTTAGTTCGCCCTTTGGCATACCAAAGCCTGCACATTTAAAGTTACAACCAAATGTACGTAAGAAAACAGAAGGCACACCCATAAAGCGTCCTTCACCTTGAATGCTATAAAATAGCTCTGCGATTTTAATTTTGCTCATTGTTTATTATACCTTTATATATGAAATTTGTCAAGTCCTCTTTGACCAAACTCCATGTTCCGTCTTTATTATCAATCCAATTTATAGTATCGCCTTCTTTCCAACCCATCTCATTTAGTAAATCTTGAGGCAATGGTAATATTCCATCTTCGTTAATCGTTAATGTCCAACTTTTCAACTTTTACTCCGGATTTTTCAAGAAATTTAATTCCATCATCATTACGATAAGATTCGCGATAGAAAACACTATTAATCCCGCTTTGATAAATGAGTTTGGCACAATCAAGGCAAGGACTATGAGTAACAAACATAGTAGCATTCGCACCAGACTCAGTACTTTTAGCCAATTTGGCAATTGCATTTGTTTCTGCATGTAATACCTCGGGTTTAGTTTTTAATCCAAAATGAACGTTACATCCTGCTTCTTCATTCCATTCTTCGTATGGATATTTAGAAAGAAATTCGTCGGGACTCAGCCATCCGCCTGCTCCGGTGTCATAATCTCTATATTCGCAGTTATTTTCCCAACCAGCCGGCATACCATTATAGCCAATACTGATAATTCTATCATCTTTGACTACAATAGCACCAACATGTAATCTTTGTGCATGACTAAGCTCGGAGAATAATTGAGCGGCCTTCATGTATGCGCTCTTCATTTTTTCTTTCATTTCTATCCCTTTGTTCTTGCTTCCAATGATCGTATCTTAATTTTCTACACGCATCTCGAACTTCTGCAGGAATATCTGGATGCCATTCGGCCATGCCGCAGTCGTATACTCGTTGTCGAGGAAAATCTAATAATACAAGAATTCCAAGGCCAACTATTATTATTAATGCTGCAACAATTTTATCAAATTTCATAAAGCGTGACTTACTAAAATTTTACACATTAGAGCATCGTGTTCATTTTTAAAAAAGAATTTCATACATTCTTCGCTTACTTCTGTTGTGTATCGACCGCCGGGTAGTCCAAAGTGTTCGAGAACACTAGCACAGGTTCCACTCCACCAAACATCACCTTGATTACGCCACGGTATAGTAATAACATTCATTCTGGTAATGGATTAAATCGTTGAAGAAAACTTTCAATGTAACAACTCCATTCCTGACATTCTGCTATATTAGGATTGCAGTTATCTAATCGATAATACACCCAAGTATGATCATCGATTTCGGTTACACTAATAACACGAAATTTTTTTCTATCATTATAGGTACCCCAAAGTGTTCCTGCTTTAACCATATTCTTTGTTCCTTAAAAATTGTGACAGCAATTCAAAAATAACTTTATTTCCTTTTTCAGTATAATGATTAATTAAACCTCTTTCCGAACTCCAAAGTCTACTAAAATCAAAATGATTTTTTTCTATTGATAGTTTTTTTAAAATTTCAATATGAGATAAACTTATATAAGGAATTGTTATTATACTATTAATTTCTTTTCTTAACAACCGATAAACATCTAATTGATACTCGTCGTCGTAGTGATATTTGAACCATCCTTGAGCAGTTTTTAAATTACCATCAAACAAAGAAAAATTTTCGTTTATGTCGGTTAAAATTAAATCACAATCTTTATGAAATCCAGTTTTATGAATTGGATGATTTGGAGTATGTATTCTACTAGGACTGGTATGACTAACAATTATACAATCATACAGGTGTTGGTTAATAGTTTCAATTTGTTTATATATTTTGTATTCGCCTACGCCAGCTTGAGCTACATTTGTAACTTCGTGTTCTTTAGCCAATAAATCAACCCAACCAATAGAGGCATTTGGCCACTTAGCGGCAAAACTATCACCGGCAATTAAAATTCTCATAGTGCTTTCAACCAGGGTAGATATTTAGTAGCAATGAGAGTGTGATAATCTTTATTATAATGTTCGTTGTCTTCGATAAAATATTTTGTATGGTCAATATTTTTATCTAAAAAGAATTTTTCAACGGTCTTAGGTGCTAATGTTGTAGCTTTTAATTGTCCGTAGTAGTTATAAACATCGGGAAATTTCAATCTTTCTGTAAAATTAAAAAGATATAATTTAGCATTGTTTTCAAAACAAATTCTATCCCAGGCAAAGATTTGTAAACCAAAATCTCTTTTTTCTAAAAAAGAGTTTAATTCAAAAAATAATTTAACCTGCATATAAGTATTTTTTCTTAGATCAGGTTCTAATAATCCTTTCTCAGCAGATAAATTCATACCGGGAAATTTTGAATAATCGTCGTATGTGGGTTTATTGAATAATTGAAGTTTGTCTTTAACTACCGTATTGTCAACGTATCTAGAAATTAAAGAATTATCACTATCACATTTTAATTTAAAATGATCTACAGGAATAACATCGTCGGATAATTCATTATCAAATCCTATTGTAAAACGATTTAAAGGTGCTACACATAGAAATACTTCATCAATGTCGTTATATTCTTCAAACATCGATTTTAACCAGTCTGTATACACACGATTGTTTACACCTGCCATTGCATATATAGCCGCAGGTTTGTTTAGTTCGGACGAATAAATTTCTCCGTAATTATTTTCATTCCAGTAAGAAAAACTTCCTGGACCAATTTTTCCAGGAATACTATGGTATCCACAAGTATGACTATCTCCAATAAACAACGATCTTGACATTACCACTTCCTATAATTACCTCGTTCTGGAATAACGTGTCTAACCCCACCAGTGGGATCTTCCATATCGCCTGTTCGTCTTGGAATTAAATGTACATGAGGCCACGGAACCGTTTGTCCTGCTGATTGGCCATAGTTAAGACCAATATTAAACCCATCCCATTCTCCGGTGCCTACACGTTTAATTCCATCTTTAACTGCATCTTCAAAACAATCCATTAGCACATCAATAGTATTGTATTTAGGCACAAAAAGAAGATGGCCATCAGTAACAGGATACTTATCTCTAAATACTCTAACATGATAGTCTTCCTCTACAAGTTCGGTCCACGGTGCTTTTGAATCTTCAATAAAATCAGGCTCCGACGGAAATACTTTATGTTCGTGTTTCATTTTGACCACCACTCTTCCCAAGGAAAATCAACCCATACATCCTCTTCTGCTTTGTTAATTTCCATGCCAACAAAATCCATTTTTACATTACACTTACTAGCAAGATTATCAACTAAAACAGCAAATTTAACATTTTCGTTCCAAACTTCGTTCCACGAGTCGTCTCCTGGAAAACAACTAGAGCGCCAATCATCCATAATCCAATTAAAGGTAGCGCCACTATCGTTTATATCGTCTACAATTAAAATATTTTTGTAAGTAGCCCCGTCTTCTAACAAACCACTAGCTACATCTAAAATACTTCCAATGTCGTTAGCATCGTCAATTATACGATCCTTAGTTGGAGGACCAAGTGCATCTTCTGCCATCCACATATTGCTTTCTCCACCGCTGCCATCTCTTAAACTAACATTTAAAGTCCACATTGGTACATTAAGATAATGACTCAACAATACAGCGGGAATAAGGCCACCGCGAGTTAGGCCAACAATATAATCTGGCTTCCAATATCCTGTTGCAATATTTCTTCCAATTTTTGAAACCAACCCTGTCATTTCATGCTGGTTGATTATGAGCTTTTTCATATCTCTCCTTTAGATACTCTTCATGTTGTATCCATTTACCGTTAACATCAAAACCCCAATCGCGTTGTTTAGGACCAGGCATAAAAATAGTCCAGCACTCAACACCTGGTTCTAATTCAACACGATGAAAGCTATTAGCACTACAAGTTCTAAAATGACCAGGACCTCTCCAGAATCTTCCTTCTGGAGTAGTTTCCCAGTAACCACCTTTGAGAATTAGTGTAGCATAAGGCCAAGGATGATCGTGTAAATCGTCCGGATCACCTTTTAAGAATTTGTGTAAAAAGATATTAAATGGAAAACGATCTCTATCTTTTAGAAAAAGATAGTAACGTTCTAAATATGGTTCGTTTACTTCTCGATCCATAACGATACGTTTACGACCCATACCTTCTAAAAGATTAAGAAACCATTTCATGTGCGATCCTTTAACCATGCGTCTACTTTTGCTTCTGCTTCTTCTTGTGTAACAGCATAAGCATAGATCCAAAAACAATCATCTTTACCTTTGATATCAAAAGGAACACTACCGTTAAACAGGATTCCTTCTTCTAACATACGTTTTACTTCAAATTTCTTTAAATTTCTTGCACGATTAATTAAATCGTTAGCCATGTCTACTGAATTCATCTTGGGGCAAACTCCTGTTGTAGTTTAATGTTATCAAAGAATTCTTTCTTTGTACCAGGATCATCTTTAAACGCACCTTTGAGTACGGTGGTCTGTGTAAGACTAGAATGTGCCATAATACCACGATTCTCACAGCATCCGTGTACTGCTTGAATATAAACGCCTAGGTCTCTAGCTTCTGTGGCTTTTTCGATCTCCCGAGCAATGTCATTAGCAAGTTCCTCCTGGAGAGTACCACGTCGGGCACACCACTGGGCGATTCTTGTGTATTTGCTGAGTCCGATGAGCTTTTGGGCAGCAATAATACCAATATAAGCAACGCCAGTAACGGGTTGGTGATGATGGCTACACATACTGCGAAGCTCGCTACGAACAACCAACATACCTTCGTAACGGTCCTCCGAGTCATTTGGAAACGCTGTTGCTGATGGTTTTGGGTCATATCTTCCTGCCATTATTTCGTTAAAATACATCTTAGCAAGGCGACGTGCTGTGCCTTTACTATTAGGATCGTTTTCACGATCAATTAGCAACCGATCAAGCACTAGTTCAAATGCCTCTGTTGCTTCGTCAATTAGTCGTTCTTTATCGCCTTCGTGTAAAAAGTCGCTGATATTATCGCCAGCCCAAAAGCGTTTGCCCTCACGTTTCATTTTAAAACGAAGATGATCGCCTAAGTATGCTTCTTCGTAACCACCGTTCCCTGCCATTGCGTCCAGGGCTGTTTCTTTTTTATCTGTCAATTAAATTTCTCCGAGTTAATGTCGTGGATGACATATTAGTTATTTTAACATATCTAATAGGTTATCGCAACTAAAATAGTTTTCTTTTAGTTTTGTTACTTGTTTATTTAGGCGAGGTAGATAAGATTTATAATTTTCCATATAGTGAATAACTCGATCTACAACAGCACTTCTGTATTTTTTATAGCTGTCAAATGATTCTGTCCATTCGCTAGGATATTTGAAATCCTCCATTGACATTTCGCTGTAACTTAAACGATCTGGAACCATAGGTATTGCATCAACAATTGCACCTTCATACCAACTAATACCTAGTGTTTCTTGCAGGTTAGCACTAAACACAAGTTTAGCTTCTCCTAAGAAATTATGATATTCGTTTTTGGTTAGTTGGCGTTCTTGACAAACAACAAATTCATACTGCGGTAACTGCTCTTTAAGATCATTAAAAATGTCAACTTGTTTTTCAGGAGCAATACGATGAGGAAAAAGGATTAGATCTTTTTTAGCCATTCCTTTATATTGCAATAAAGTATCTTCCATATACTCCATTGGCCAACCAGTACGAGTCATTTTATAATAATTTTCTGGTCCGTACATACCGCCAAACAAATTCTTATTAAACATTTCGATATGAAATTGAGTAGCAAAGTAGTTGTGGTCGAACGCATGAAAGAAACTTTTCTCAGCGTGTCTAACCCAGGGAGCATCGCCGATGAGTCTGCCTAGAAAGTCTTGAGGATCGTATGACCCAGCATGCCATAAGCCATGTGTGGTTACTGGAATGTTCAATAACTCACTCATGTACTTTAAATTTATGATACCAGGATGCCAAGCATCAGTAAACAAAAAGTGATCGCCGGGATGAACGGCTCCGTTACAAAATAAACGCCCCATCTGCTCAACTTGGCTAGACTTATAGATATTAGTCCCGCCAAAATTAAGAAAGGCGCCAGGAGTAGTGGCACTAGGAATGTCCGTAGGACCAGATATAATTTGAACATTGTGACCTGCCTTTCGAAGAAGTGAAGGTAAATGGGTTTTCCACTCGCCTGTATAGCGAGTTTCTACTGCTTCAAGGTCAACGAGGAAAACCCTTGCCATATTAACGACCCCTGCGATCGTAATTTCGATTGTCGTAGTTACGACCTTCGAATCTTGGTTTATTTCCTTGGTAAGGTCGACGTGGTCGCTTACTTGCCAAGTATGCACCATAATTAGGTGCATCTTTACGATACAACTCCGCTGGATCAAAATTGCGAAGTTCGAAGCGACACCAGTCGTAGTATGCTTCTAGATCATCCCAAACTTTTACAACGTCCGGGCGGTTTTCAAAATAGGAATAATCCTTATAATTACGAGCCATTATAGCTTTCCTTTAGTACTTGATGAAACTACCATTTTCTCCGTCTTCGGAGACCTCAATCCAAACCTCACGGTCGGGATACTTTTTGCTAATCATGTCATATAAATCATCTGACATCATTTCGCAACTTTTAAAATCTAAACTCAGTGTAGCATCTGCGTAGAGATTTTGCAACCAACGTTTAAATTGAATAAACTCAATATCGCGGTCATTGTGAGTAACACCAATCCATACCTTAAAATGGAAGATATGTCGATGTGGATAGCCTAGGAAACTTACATCATATTCATCACCTGTTGCTAGGTTAGGATCTGTAAGTGCTGCGGGATATTTGTGCATACCTTCTTTTTGAAAGGTAACCCAAATCATTTTGTTAGGACGAATGTCTTGTTTGATAATCATATTTGCATCAAGCCGTCGCACAGCTCTTTAATTTCATCTCTGGTCATATTAAAGTTATAGATACTTGAAGTATCAACTTTACCTTGTTTATTTAGGCTTTCTTGCACAAAGTCTAAACTAATAAGACCTTTTGGAGCAATACATTCGTTTGCTACAACCTTTAAACGAAAGCCGGGATTTTCATGTACAACAAATTCTTTTTTAACTCTCATCTTTGCAAAGCCTCCATCATAATAATTTTTGCTAAACGATCACCTAAATCTTCTGCTTCTGTAATAACATGCATAGTATTTTGATTACGATCTCTATTACGATCATAACTACGAGTTTCTACAACGTATCCACCACTTGCTTTATAAATCTGTAGTCGCATACCTTCGGAAGATAGTTTATCTTCTTCAACATAGATACCACGATCTGCTTCGATATCGTCTTGATGGTCCATTAACCAGTTGCGAAAACGTTGTTTTAAAGTTAGTTTCATTTCTTTCTTTCTTGCCTTTTTAATTTTATTCAATCCGTAACCAGGTGTTCTTGCGATTGACTTTTGGCCAATGGCGTAGCCTGCTGATACTTGTCCAGTACTCATTTAATAATTTCATCCTTGCCATATTGATCCCAATCTGTGAAGCGATCTCTTCCCAGAAGGTCCTGTAGGTTATGACACCATACCCCAGGATTAGTTGCTGAAAAATCTTTGTCGTCGATTTTAAGAGTGGCGTTATAACCTAGTTGATTAATATAAGGTAATTTTACACTGATCTGCGGAATAAATCTACGTTTTTCGGTAAGACCGCTTTCAAGCAATCCTTCCGTTTCGCTGACATCAAAATCAAGAGTACACCAGAAACCGTCTTCGGCGTCTAAGCATACATAGATCATATCTTCCCAAGGACGCCAGGTTTCAACATCATTGACGCCGTTAGTTTTAAAACTTTGGTTAGCACCAAAATAGATATGTTTGCAGTCGTTATTACGAGCAAGTTCCATAATAACATATGGATCATGAACGCCTACAACAAAAAGAGTTTTCATTCCAAAGGCAGGAGTCTTTTCAATTTCGACTCCTGTAAAGAAGGTGATGTTGTTTTCAACACCAGTGGAGTAATCACGTTTCATTTTTTAAAAAGATTTTTAATTGACGTAAGTAAATTATAATATCTTGCTTTGTAATTGTCAACAAGAATTTGGTTAACCACAGATTGATGAGGACATCTTCCTTGATTCCAAGTACAATTTGGTTGAACGTCTTCTTTACAATATGTACATTTCATTCTTCTAGACCTGCTTGTTTAGCCTGCAATAAAACAATTTCATCTTTTAAAAATAATCTTTGTTTTTTTAATTCTTCTAGTCTTAAGTCTTCAAATAGCCCATTTTTTTCTAGCGTGTCGATTTGTTTATTCAACACTCGATGTGCTTCTTCTAAATGTTTAATTCTATTTTCGTACATAAAAACTCCTTATTCAACTTTAAGATTATCTAATGCTTCGTCTTCTCTATCATCAGTCCAAGAAGTTTCATCTTCTGATTCTTCATAGAACAATGTATCTGCAATGTTAGTAACACCGCCACGTAGTCGAGCACCTTCTAAGTTCTGTAAGAAACCAAGTCGTTCAGCTTCTGCAATCATAGTAAATGCTTCATCTTTAGTTTTAAGAGCAAACAATTCTTCAACAAACTGATTAAAGTACAAAATATTACGAGGTACCCATTCCGAACGTTCATCGCTCTTATCGTTGTCTTTTACTTTACGCCAGTGTCTCCAATCTGGTTTGTAACTAGCGTATTCAATATCTGCAAGATTGTTTGCACGTTGAACAGCACGAATATGACATTCAACATTATGACCCATCATTAGAGCATAAGCAAAACTATCCCAACTAGTTTTACCTTCCTTGCCAATCTTGTTTAACATTCCTGGAGCATAGTGGCAGATATCCGCGACCGTAAGTCTCCTACCAAAATCGGACTCGAAAGGAAAAGGTATATCGTGCCGTCCGGCAAGACCCTTATTGTCCGGGGCTTTATCCATGATAACACTGAATCGCTTATTGGTATGTTGGGCGTTAGTATATACCAATCCGTGAGCTGTTGCGATGAAAGGTGAAGCGCAGTCAAAGGAAATTGTGAAGTTTTCATTTACGTGTTTTCTAATTTGACGTTGAATGCTTGTTAAGTAACAAGCCCAATCCAGCTGTGCGGTACCCAAGAAGTGCATCCAATCCTTGCCTTCTAGCATACCATCAAAACGCATAGTGATTAGTCTGCGTAGTGTAATAGGCATTTTGCACATATTAGCACCACCCATAGCCCAACCTTCTGCGGCTTTGTCTCCATACTTGTTTGTATCGGAATATTCTTTTACACCCTGGTACCACGCTTCTGCGTTTTCCCAGTTGCTACCTTGTAAAACATTTAATAGCTTAGTGCCGCCTTCTTTGGCACCTAAACGATTTTGAATAAAGTATTCGTTATTAAAACGAGTCTTTTCTAAACAATCTTCAAACGATTTTAATCCTGTCTTTGGGCTGTGAATGTGATCACAAGCCCATGTCGGAACGTCTAGCATCATTGACCAATCAGCAGTTACGTCTAACCAAGTTAAAATCTTTTCGCGAGTTTTATTTGCTTCAGTACCTTCAAAGTTTTGCCAGTCAAACTTAATAACACCTTTACCGATCTGATAACCGCCTGAATCTCCTAAGATCATTGTCTTTGAACGATCACGCTGTTGAATCATAGATTCTTGCGTCATAGACTTAGTAATGTCTAATTGAGCATGACCCGCTGAATACAAGGCAAATTTATAATAAAAATATCCTTGTTCGGGATTTAAAAAATTCATACCTTCAATACCGCGATCAAAGTCTTTAGGAATGCGGTCATCTGGAATAAATTTTTCTAAACGTTGTTTTGCAACGTATGTAGAATAGAAAGAACTAATAGCTGGTAAGTATACCGCATAGTCCTTTTGTAGTGGTGTTAAATCAACTGGTGGTTGTTTCTTCATTTTCTCTCGCTAGTATTGATGTAAGTTCTAATCTTGTCTTTGCCTGTTCTAGTTGGTCTAATGCTATACGGACTGCTTTATTAGTTGTGGCCAACTTGTACCATTCTTCTTCCTGCTTCATACGTTTAATAGCCCAGTCAATGGCCTTTTCTGCTTCATTATTTAGGCCTACGTTTGCAGATCCTGCATAAATTTTCATCCAAGAATTGCCATCAAACACTTCCATATCGGAACCGTTTAATCTCAACATGCCTTGTGAAGGATTATTATGATTCATTGACACATAGGGAAGCGAACTTCCCCCTGCGGCATACATATGTTTGCTGGAACTATTAACGTTATTAATCATTAGGCCGCCTGTGCTGGAATAATGTATTTGTATGTTGCCAAACCGCTGTCTAGAGTAATCTGGATAGCACCTTCGTTACTCAAACTCATCTTAGTGTTGTTAACATCGGCAATCTTAAGAATGCTCAAGATTGGTAGCACTGGCCAAGTCCAACCGCGATCCAGTTTACCCGCAACGTTTTGTGCAAAAATAAACTCACCGCCGTGTGTGCTTGCATCACCAAAGATAAACTTTAAGTTACCGCCATCTGTCTTTGCTAAGAATGTTGGGTGTTCGTTGTTAGCACCTGCTTGGAAGTTGAAACGCTGTACTGCGGCAACACTTGGTTCTAGTTCAACATCCCACTTAACACCACGAAACTTAACGGTTTTCATCTTTTCGTTAATAATTTCTTGATTCATAAAGCGATAATCATTACGGAAGTCACCGTCTTTATTTTCAAAGTGAATTCCTACCGGAATAGTTTCACCATTTCTTTCAGCAGTTGTAATAGTGATTTTAGCATCATCTTTATATTCTGAACCGTCTAATAGGTATTTGAGTTTATTAAGTTGAGGCATGCCAAAAACACCAACCATATCTGGGTATGGATTAGAAGTTTCTGCTTCCATAATAACAGAACGATCGTCTGCCATTGAATTAATTGTAGTCTTTTCTTCTGTACCTGTTACTTTAACGGTAGTTAAAAAACCTAGATTTTGCGTATGTGATACGATGTCTTGTAAAATATCTTTCATTTAGAGAGTCTCCATGTATATTAAGATTATATTTAGATTTTGAGAAAAAATCAACCCTGAAATCATTCAAAATCAAACAATTTGTTAAATGTATTGTCACTTCTAGTTTGACTGATGTCCCATTCTAGTACTCCAATTAAGTTTTCTAGTTTTTCATCAATCACGGTAGTTTCCATAGTTGCATCATCGAATGGTAAATCTTTAAACCATTGTGGCAAACGTAGTTCGTCTACTGGATAAGCTACTGAGGTATATGCCATCGGATTATCTTTGATTTTACAAACAATGACTTTTGCGCCATCAACGATGTTCATTGAGTATTTGTCGTCAAACATTCTCTTGAGAGTATTCCAATTAAGACTAGCACGAACGTGTCCGGGCATATTAGCCTTACCTTGTTTCTTTTCTTTGGCAGCATATTCTGTAATGTTGTTGGCTCGCTTAGGTGAACCCTTCTCCCAACCAGGTCGAGTCTTAAACTCTGTTCTAAAATCTGTGATGTATTCTAGAACTTCTTCTTTACTATGACCAGTTAAGACCATTTCAAGAACTTTGCTTAGGAAGTCTTGGATAACAACCGGGGTATCTGACCGCTTGAGGTCAAGCCCCATAGCTTTAATCTTGCCTGGCTTTCCTTCGACATCTGTACGTTTTCCTTCTTTGTCGTAGTAGAGGACGGCATATCGTTTCTTTGTAATGAATAGTCCTTTGGAAGCAACAATCTCGCGACCTGCTTTGATGACCTCTCCTCGATTTTTTGGGCAGTGGAAGACATCGGACATAAATTTTGCAAAGGTTCCATTTACTTCTTCTCCTATGGTATCATAAAGTTCAATTACATTTTCACGAGACCACGGTATGGTCCCTTTCTCAATGTCCTTCTTCAGCGTAGTGTATGCTGAGAAGTAACAAGAGTCTGTGTCACCGTAGATAATAGCTTTACCTACATGGTTAAATTCGCCTGTGATAATTTCGTTTACTTTACTTGCCATATGTTTGGCAATTTGTCTACCAGTAAGAGTTGTGGATTGACCAATTCTGTTATCAAAGAATCTACATCCAGGATTAAGAATAGCACCGTATAATGAGTTTAAGTTAATCTTTTTAACTAATTGACGTTTGTCCCAGTATTCTTCTTCAATCTTATTACCTGCTTGAATACATTCTTTTAGTTTGGCCTGCATTTCTTTACGTTCTGAATACCATCTCTTAAGCAGTCCTGGAATAATACCTTCTTTTTCGTAGGTAAAGATAGTTCCATTTGCAGAGATCATCCACGGTTGATTACTTTCAAAAATTAAATCGTAAATTTGTGCTCCGCTAAGAGTATCACTACCGCCGCCTTCCCAGTCAATGGTAATTTCACGACCTACTTCTTTTTCCATTACAGAAGTATATTCTAAAGAACCAAAAATACCTTCCCATGCTGCCGCAAATGATTTGCCTTTAGCCATCTCTGCTTCAATGTATGCTTTAGTTCCATCTGGACGTAGTTGACCAACAATGGTCTCTGGTCCCATGTTCAAAGCCCTAATAGCAGAAGGATAAAGACTATTAATATCAAGAGAACCAATCCACTCATGTATACCTTTCTTAGGATATGCAACATAAGCACCAGCGGCCTGTGTGTCTGCTCCAGCTTCTCGTTGTACACGGTTAGGAACAATCATGCCTCGTCTGTGTGCTTCATTAATAATTGCTTGTTCTGTAACAGCAACAGCACCCATAGTTGTTTGAATAAGAACCGTATTTTCATGTGCAATGGTGTTAGCAAGATCGATAAATTTTAATTTTTTATCTAACTTATCTAACAATGCACAATCTTGTCGGTTATACTCAATAAACTTTCGAAAATCGTTATTGTAAAGTTGATCAAGTGTTCCTTCGTAAACGGTCTTAGACTCGCCTACTTCCATTTCCCCGATCGCGTCCAGTCTGTATGTATGTCTTTCTTCGTATGTGTACTTTCTGTATAGTTCCAACGAGTCAACGTGAACACGCCCAACCAAGTCATAGGTAACAGCAGTTTTGCCAAACTTTTCATATTCTCTCTTTTTTGGATATTGATTCCATAAACAGAATCGACGAGTATCTTCTTTGCTTAGGACTTTGATTACACGATTAACGGTATATGGAATATCAAAACCTTCCGAGTTCCAACCACTTAATACATCTGCTTCTTCAATAAGGGTTAAAAATGTATCTAACATGTCTGCTTCATTTTCAAAGAGCATAGTGTTAGGAAATTCTGCAACAGCCTTCTCAGCTTCTTCCATATTCATAGTTTTTGGAGGAATAGCCAAACAGACCATAGTTTCCATCCATTGTAGATGAACGGCAATGGCAGTAATTGGCATGAATGCATCGTCGGGTGATGCATAGCCACGCTCTGGGTCAAAGTCTACCTCAATATCAAAAAATGCTACATTTAATTTTGGAGCATCAATATTTAGATAATGATCTTCTAAACAGCGATAGATTGGGTTAATGTCAGATTCGTAAAGTTTTTTGTTTGAATGAATTGCAAGTTCTTTGCGAAGTTCTTTTACATTCTTGCAACTTACACGACTTAGGGGCTCGCCCTTGATTGATTGAAATTTACCTTTTGGATCAAGGTAATAAAAAAGGTGTTTGGCGGCATAATCTTTATAGTGCCTTTGACCTTTGTCATCACGTTCAACGACACGAATTGTGTCGTTTTCGCGATCATAGAATGCGTCAACGTAGCTCATTTTTTCTCCTTGCAATTTTTGGCTTGCAAATACCTAAAGTGCGGATTCTGGCCACGCCTACCATCTAAACTTATATTTAATTACTTAGCATTCTAATTAAACCTATGCTATCTATAGTGGTTAGCAAGATGTAATTAGCCAGCATACCAAATGATTTCCTAGTCCAAGCAGCCCAAGCGTACATAGCACAACCAGTGATCCAAATAGGATAAAGTACCAAGAGAGGTGGGTTAGGGACCGTAAGGGCCATTGTGATACTACACCCAATACTAATAGCCCAAGCAAGAAGCTCGACAATAAAGCGGCTACGGTAACTCCTAAAATCATCTTTGATCCACTCTATGGTTGAATTAAAGTATTCTATCATTCTGGTAAACGTTTAGTAACGCCAAGGATCATTTCAACTTCGTCCCATTCAGTTTCGTGATCTTTCCAATTATCTTTATGTGCAATCTTGATTGCTTTATTGATCCAGCTTGGTTTGATTTGCAGCTCTTCTGCTACGGCTTTAACGGTTTCTTTTAGGCCTTCTTGGAGATCTTCAATTTCACGAAGTACATTTCCGCCTTCATTGATAAGTCTCTCAAGTTTGGCTTTTTCTTCTGCACCATACATTTTTGCCATAGTATTCTCCTGTGTATAAAAGTATATTATATAGCCAACAAAAAAGCCAGTCAACTCAGGACTGGCTTTTGTTTACCTTTTGGTAAAATTACTTTTGTGCTTCGGATAACACATCATACATTTCAAATACACCGCCCATTCTTTCATATACTAGCCCGGCATATAGATCTGCTTTCATTCCTTCACCTAGTTTAGATTTAGCAACACGCTCAGCCCAGGCAAATAATTCTTTGTCTTTTGGATCAATTTGTTGTTGACCGCCGCTTTCTTGTACTAGTTTTACCATGTCTTTGAAAGATAGTTTTGTTTCAACTGATTCTGCAACTACTTTCTTAGAAGTTTTTACAGATTCGTTTTTCTTACCAAAGTATTTTGCTTGTTTAGCACTCATACCTTTCTTGCCATCTTTCTTGTCGCCGCCTTTCTTTTTATCTTTAGCAGCTTTCTTCATTGGTTCTTTTTTGTCACCGTCACCGTCGATGTCTGCAAAATCTGGCTTACCCTTTGCAGCTTCAACCATCTTACTAAATTTAGACTTGAACTCAGGATCAATAGACTCGTCTTTCTTTTTCTTATCTTCTTTTTCAGCTTGTTTTCCACTATAGCGATCACCCGCTGTATGTTTCAAACCAGTTTTAGTTTTTTCTGCTGTACCGCCACTAGCTGTTTTTTTCTTGTCGCCTACTTTAGCATCGGCATCAAAAACTTCATCCATCTTTTCATCAGCTTTTTTCTTAGCTTCTGCAATATATGATGAAGTACCTGCTAGCACACGTAATTGTGCATCTTCGTTAAGCTGAACAGCTTTTGGTAATTCTGGAGCTTTTGGTAGATCAACTTGATCGTTTAAGCTATGAATTTTAGTAAGTAATGATTTGAAGTCCATGTTTGAGTCCTTGTATCCTGTATAAAGATCCTATAATATATTTATCTTTTTATGGCAGAGCCGCCACCGAAGATATTAGTTTTCATATCTAGGGCATTTTTAGCTGTACCGTCCTTATTTTTTGCTTGTTTTACTTTAGGAACTGCTGGTGCTTTTGTACCAGATTTGCCTGGGCTACCTGTGTAGCTTTTATTTCCACGATCTTTTCCTATAGCAATATGAGGGCTAACAACCGTGCCGATATTAGCCGATGATGTTGCTCCTGCTGTAGCTGATTCTAAAATATCACGTATTTTCATAATATATTATTTATTCTTTCCGCTTTTCATATTTGCACACCAGTGATACATTTTAGATTTCTCACCCGATGCATTTTTTGCACGTTTGCGTAGATCAGTAACTGAACCAGAACAACTAGCCCCTGAACGTTTTACTCTTCCGGGGCGGCTTTTTCCTTTAACTTTTCCGTCAGCAAAGTTTTCTATAACAAACTCTTTAGCTCTCATCTCATTGCTACCTGGAAAGCCTGATGCTTTTCTTTTCTAGAGTCTAAATGTTTAAGCCCGGGATTGATAGTTTTAGTAACCGCTTTAGTATCTTTAAAACTATCAATTTTTGGTGCTACTCTATTTTTCCAATACCAAACTGCTACTTTAGCAGCAATTTCTGGTTTTTCTACAAGTTCGGGTTTTTGCTCTAACGGCAATCCTAATGCTTGGCCTGCTTTCTTATAATTGTCTCGACCTGTCAGCTGTATGTATCCGCGACCTTTATATTTTGCTCCGTCTCCAACATTTTTATTACCCAATGCTTTTGCTTTTTTAGGAGCATATTTAGGATCATATTTTCGAAAGTCTAATGATCCGCCTATTTCTTTCATGTGTTTAAAATCTAAAGTTTCGTGAGCGCATTGTGCTAAAAACGCTGTAAGCTCGTGACCTACTATACCTGCTTTTTCAGCAGCCTTTTTTAAGTAGACTTCGTGGGGATTACCGGTTACGCTTTTTGCAATATCTTTTTTAGATACCTGTTGAATAACATCCGGTTTAGAATGTTTAGCATTAGCATCACTAGGAGCACCGAATGCCATTGCAGTTCCTAGTGCCCCGGCTGCTGCCCAGTCCTTCCATCCCTCGTCAACTTCTCCCTTAGCAGCAGTTTTTAATGCAGAAAAGACTTTAGATAAACTATCTTCGTCTGCTTGATACTTAATAGCAATACCGCCCGCTTGTTGCCAAGCACGAATGTTTACACCGTAATCGTCAATAAGAATATTAGGAGTACCGTCAGCATTTTTTGCATATTTGTATTTTTCGTGTTCGAATATAATTTTGTCAGCAGGAACATGAATATGTTTTTTCAGCCATTCACGTTTACCTCTAATGCTTCCTTCTTTATCAAAGTTTAATGGGCTGCTTAAAATATTATAACCACCTGCATAATCAACTACTATGCTTAAAAGTTTATTAGCAGTAGAAAATGCCGGAAGGTCACGAAATAATTCATAGGCATTAGAGTCTTTAAAAAATGTTTCCCATTGATCTTTTGTCATTTTATTGTAGTGCTCTACATCATGTAAACCTCCTACATGATTAAAAAGATCAGCAAGGACTCCGTCCATATCAACATAGACTTTCATTCCTTTGGGTAAACTAAACTCTTCTGCTCTCATACTGGACTATATGGATTTAGAGGACGATCCCATTCGCCTTCTTGTGGTGGATAAACAGGATACTCGTTCATACTGCAAAACTACTTCCACAACCGCAGGTTGTTACTGCATTAGGATTTTTGATAGTAAAACTTGATCCCATTAATTCTTCTTTATAATCTATCTCTGCACCGTGTAGATATTGCATACTCATTGCGTCAACTAATACTTTCCATGCACCGCAATCAAATTCAAAGTCATCTTCGTTTTGTTCGTCGTCAAAGGTAAAGCCGTAACTAAATCCACTACATCCGCCACCTTGTACAAAGGTACGAAGTTTTAAATTAGGGTTTCCCTCTTCAGAAAGCAAATCTTGAATTTTTATTTTTGCTGATGGTGATATTGTAATCATTTTATTTTCCTACAGGTTTTTCTCCGGTTAGATAAGGAAGACTGAACCATAATTGAAACCATTCCGGAGTACCTGGTTTAATATTATGTTGTTTCATAAGTTCGCCTTTTTCGTTTCCAGTAATACTTATGTTGCTGCCGTCGTAAGGTTGATAACCTTTAAATTCGGTAATACCTGCAAGACGTTTTAGTTCAGATAAATCCATTATGCTGTGGCTGGTTCGCCTGTACGAGAAACTTCCCATTTCTTGCCAGTCTGTTCAGTTTTCTTACGGCACATGTCTTGCAATCTACGAAGCTGAGCCATTTCTCTGTGATCGTCTGCGTATGTTCCTTGACCAGGAAACACTTTCCATTTTTTACCGTTGATATAGATAGCAAAGTTATTTGGTGGTTCGGTGTTGCCCTCGTCCCAATCATCTTCTCTATTTCTACGTCCAAATCCGCTTACGCTACTATCGTAATCTCTTTGATAAGCATCACGTCCAAAACCTGATTCTTTCATAGGATCCTTTCCTGCCTGTACTTTTTTATACCATGAAATTAATTCAGCATCACTAGCAAGTTCAAGATAGTTTATTTCCCAGTCCATCTTTTTAGCTAAGAATTGAATAATTTGTTGTCTTTTAGATCTATCTAATAAACCTTCTGTTACTTCTGCTGGTTTTTTATGTTTTTCATATCCTTGTTTTTGTGCCTTCTTCATATCTTTATGAGCACCGGCACCTGAGATAACACTTTGTGCAGCATGAGCTACAGGGTTTCTAGGTTTGACATTATACACTTTTGCTCTTCGGCTTTTCTTATGTTCTAATATATCAGATATTTTCATGATGATCTCTTTTGTTTAGGACCCTTACGAGTTTTCCATTTTTTATCAGTGGAACACCAATAGCGTCCATATCCTTCTTTTACTTCTTTCTTTTTAGGATAACCGTGTTTTATTTCTAGTTGATAACCCTGTAATCCTTGTTTATCTAAAACCTTACTAATAAATTCTTCGGCTTCTTTCGCAGAAGAAAATTTATCACCTAAATTATATTTCCTCATTTCGCCATCGATCATTACATAGGCAATAGTAATAGGTTTGACTGGTTCTTCTGCCGCCTGTGCCGGACTTGCTAATAAATTAGCAGCAGCTAAAGCTGCGCCTGCCGTTTTACTTTTCCAACCTTCTTCAACGCTATCAATCATTGGATCAATACCGCGACTTCGGATTCCACCTTTTCTTCTTACTTTAGCAAGTTCTTCTAAGGCATGACGAATTTGTTCTACATTCATTTTAAGTTCGTCAAATTGTTTGGCCATGTTTTGCCATTCGTATGGACTAGCATTGTCTACTCTGCTAGCAAGATCTTTAATTTGTCCAGCTGCTCTCATCATTCTATATTTTAACTTCGCTGGGTTGGCTTTGTCATGGCTATGAATCATAGGATTCATTGGTTCGGAAGGATCCATTTCAATCGGTGCTTCAGATATGCTTTCTTGAATACCCATGCCCTTGCGTGTGAAATCCATTAATTTCATAATCCAATCTTTCCCTAATTTTTGAACATCAAAACCTTGAGACCATAATGCAAATTGCTGTTCTGGAGTAGCATTAGGATCTTTTAAAATGTTACGTAATTTAGTAAAACTCATTCCAGTTCCGCCAGTTTCGGCAGCTCTTGGTGTAACTTCTACATCAAATTTAACATGTTCAAATCCTGGATATTTAGGATTCTTCATCCTTTTAGATAAATGCTCCATCCATTTTTTAAATCCTTCATATCGATCTTCGCCAACCATAACAATGATATGATCGTATGGAGGAGGATTACTTGATGTTACTAATTCTTTTTCAATTTTTTTCATAACTAATCCACCTTCTTGGATCAGCTGGAACATGGCCTTCTTTTCTGGATATAATTTTTGCCATGTTTGTAATTTAACAGAAGCTGGAATAGGATCGTCTGGTCCCACGGCACTACTAATATAAACATAAGGATCAGCATTTAACTGAGACGCTTTGTTTAAAACAAAATCTACAAGTTGTTGATGTCCAATGTGCCCAACAAAACTTCCTGCGGTAACGACAGCAGTTTTGCCCGATCTTCCATCGCCTGTTGCTCCAGGAGGTCTTGCAGATTTAATTGCTGCGTTTTTTGCAGAAATAATATCTTTTTGTTCTTGACTAGTAATTTTAACAGGACCATTCTTTGTGTTAAGAATAATGCCTTCATAATCTTTGCCTAACTTATCCTTTCCTATAATATCTGGATGTTGGATGATAAATTTTGCTAGATATTCTTTGACAGGCTGCAATGCTTCGGTAGCTTCTTTTTTAAGATCTCTTTTACCGCTATTAACTAACGATCGTAATGTTTCAAGATTTTCAATGGGAGGCAATGCCCCAGTTACATCTAAACTGCCGTTAGTAGTTAACGAGTTGTCAATGAACATTGTTGTTCCAATGCGACCAATTTTTCTCAATGCAGAGATGTATTTGTCGCTATTTGGATGTTGTTCGCCAGTTGAGCTTTTTTCAGCAAACAATGGCACAAGTGCTAGAGTAACACCTTCGGGCAACTTGTCATAATGTATGCCAACAAATTTTAATTTACCATCTTCTGTTTCAGTAGCAAATGGTAGATATAAAACTTCACAATGAATTTTTACATCATTGAGAGCGGTATTACCTAATTTTTGATCAACGTTAGCAATGACATGCATCATCTCGTCGTATAGATCATCAAATAACTTAGCCCTAGCTTTTACATCTGGAGCGGCTTGTCTTTCTTCAGCATGTTTGCTGAATGTACCAGGTTCAAACTTAGGACCACTACGACTAGTTTCCATATATGGTTTGCCAGATTTATCTTTACCAAACCTAGCACCAAACCCGTCTACTTTAACGGTCATTGGAACATTGTGTAATTCAAATTTTCCTGTTGCTGAATTTTTTAATTCGTCTAATAAATTTAAAAAATCAGAATCCTTCATTTTTTCTAAATGAACAATTCCTTTTCTTTTACTTTGTACTACTTCGGCTTCGTTAATACTTTCGGATACTTTGTAACTTGCTTTATAATCTTGACGCATTTGTTCAAGATTTTTATGAGGTGTAACGTTTAAAGTTTTTAATGCATAGTTAAGTGCTGTATTTTTTTCTAAGATATCTCTTTCAGGATCGCCTTTATATAATCCTTGTGCGCCAGGAGCATATAGCTTATCAATAAATGCATCAATGACTTTTTCCTTTTCATCCTGAGGAACAACAAGATTCATAATTTCTAATAATCCTGTAAAACTCCATGTCTTAGGAAGAAGTTTTTGTATTTCTGTTTCTTTAACTCTTTTACCAAATATGTTTTGGAAAATTTTTCCAATATTCTTTTCGTAACCACTTGCTGGCAACGCCCTCATAACAGGAAGACCGTCAATTTCTAAAGGCTGTCCGGCATCGTCTAATACTGGTTCATATTTAGGACGAAGGCCTCCGCCTTCTTTGCTACTAACAGCAAAAGAAAACATATTGTCTGTTGTTGGAACATCTTGTTCAACTCTAGCTTTACCTCGGCCAACCATTTTTCTTAATAAAAAATCTTGGCTTGTTAATCGTGTAAATGATTGAATTAGATACTTGTGAAATACACCTTTGATACCTTGGCTTAAATCTTCCCAGCTACTGCTATGACTAAATCCTGCCCAATCAGTGGGTTCGTCTTTTTCATAATCTACAAATTCAAGATCAATCTGTACCTTAATAGGAGGATCAGTTAACTCCCACATTGTACTATATTGTTCGTTGCCTTTACTAAATCCAATTAATTTTCCATTGCCAACAACTTTACCTGTTGAGGATTGTAAAAATTGAACAAGTTCTCCTGCATATTCTTTATTAATTTGTGTATCTATATCGCCAACTTTAGGTTTAATACGTTCAAACTCGTCGTCGGGTAAGTCAGTATTAAAAAAATGTAAACTAGATCCGCTTAAGAATTTTTTACTTGCTAAAACTTTTTTATTCCAAAGTTCGTGACCAACTGATGCAGTAAAACTAGAATTAATTCCGTTTAATAATTTGTCTAATATTGGAACAATATAAGAACGCTTGTGAACTTTAAGATCAATTTGCTGAGCTTGATGGTCACCGGTATCTCCTTGCCAGCCAGGGCTTTGAGTCGAAAGGTTTCCACCTTCTATAAGAGGTAAATTATTTCTCTTGTAGAATAATTCTAAAAGTTTCATTAGTCTTCCTGTTTATAGTCGCCGTTCTCGATATGCTTTTCTTGTTCAGTAGCAATCATTTTTGCTAGTTCAACAATTTTGCTTTCAGGAAACTTTTCATTGGCATCTTCAATATCAAACATTTCACAATAATTTTCTAAACAACTTCTTAAAGGTTTAATGTAAATTGTGAAAGCCTTTGGATGTCCTGCATGTTTTTCGTGGCGCTTTACCGCAGGAAAGAAATATTTTGTTAATAATTCTGTATTATTATCAATATAAAATTTTAAATCGTCAATCCAATCAATGTCAGCTTGCTCGTCATCTTTTGGAGCTCCTATAGCCGACCACATTTCTTTTAATAACATTATTTCTGCTCCGGTGGATTATATTCTACATGCTCTGCGGCAGAATTTAAATGATCATTGGCAAGGGTAATATAACTACTAACCCATCCTGGTAATTCATCACCTTCTCGGATACTATTAAAAAGAATCTTGGCGTTTTTTGCAATTTGAACTAATTCTGCTTTAGCCATGCTTGCTTCGTGATCTGTGGATTCTCTTATCCCTTTAGATCTAGCTTCTTTTTCTAAGTCTAATTTACGTTGCTGTACTGCTTTTGCAAGATCAGGCTCTTTCATAACAACAGGATCAGTTTCAAGATCGTGTAGGGCCTTCTTTTTAGCTTCGTAATCACCCTTAGGGTCTGCTGAATTTAATTCTGTTTCAAATAAAGAAACTTCAAGTTTAGTGATAATATCTTTCATAGTATGGTTCCGTAAGGACATACTATATTTATCTTATTTTAAATGTTAGAAGTTATAGTGAATTGACTGGATAGTACCGTCTTCTAATACGTGACCGGCACGAATCCAGACGAAATTACCAGTAAAATTAACGCTTTGAGACACTACAGGGTTATCTGGATTTGTAATTAGCGTACTATCGTCGCCTAATGTAGTTCCATCAATGTCAAACCAATCTGATTCGCTAGGATCTAATGCTAAAGACCCTTGCAATTTAATAGTTCCAACAAACGAATCAACTCTATAAACTGCTGTATGCAGCGAATTATTTAGGCTATGATACCCAGCACCGATACCCTTTTCAGTATATGTAAAATCTGGAGTTGCCGATTCAGTTGAATAATTTTCTAGTAAAACAATGATTTCAGTGGACATCTCTTATTTAGCTAAAATTTGATAGTCGTAAACCCTACCCACAACTTCACCATTTCGCAATTGCATCATGAATAGAGTTTTTTCGTCCTCTACAAGTACGTATCGACGGTCCCAATTATAATCGGTCTTTATAAACCAACTTTTAACTGCGGTTGACATTCGTATCTTTTCCCCTTGAGTTTCAATCCAAGAAACAAAACTTTCTTTTGCTTCTTTATTTCCTTTTAACTTATGGGGAAGAAGATATACTTTGTAGTTATATCTATTATGAGGTAATTTTTTAGCAAAAATCGAATTTGAATTTGTTTGTTCTTGTTCTTGCCCAGGAAATGGTTCAAATACATGTCTTACATAATCTTTAAATTCTAAAGCAAGATTTTTACAAAATGTAGCATCGTTAGTGTATATGTCGATATATCTACTTTCAATTCTTTTAGTAAATTCAACATTTTTATTTTTTTCTAAAAATGTAACTAGTTCTAAGATTTGATCTTTGTTACTAAATGCTTGTTTTCTGCTGTCAAAATAATAATGTCGATCTTGTTCTTCTGGGTTTAAACAGAATTCTCTAATCTCATCATATGTTTTTGTGCGTAACAAAGATACCCCCTTGATCAAGACGGTAACTTTGTATAACCACTTATTGTAAAACTTTTGACCTGTATACTTTACATCATACGGTTTCTTCATTGGATTCCTCCAAGTTTAACCCTCGCTTCAATGCCTTTTTCTGTTCTTTGGTTAAAATAGGACTAATTTCAAATTTTAGATCGTCATTCTCAATGCTAACATCAACTCGTCCGCCGTTTTGTAATTCTCCAAATAGGACTTTACGGCTCAAAGGAGATTTGAGTTTATTATCAATTAAACGAGCCAACGGTCTTGCGCCCATCTTTTTATCGTAACCTCTTTCAGCTAACCATTTAACTGATTCGGAATCAACAACAATCTCAATGCCTTTATCTTTAAGTTGATCGTTAAGTTCTTTAACAAACTTTTTAACAATTTGACCAACGGTAACCATTGAAAGATTTGAAAACTTAATAATAGCATCTAAACGATTACGGAACTCCGGAGCAAAGAATTTCTTAACTGCCTTGTCGTCCTCGTCGTCCTTGCTTAAGTCACCAAAACCTATGGTATTTTTTTCGTTGTCTGCTGCCCCTAAATTACTGGTCATAATTAAAATAGTGTTGCGACCGTCTGCTTGTTTTCCATTACTTCCAGTTACAAATCCGTTATCCATAAATTGTAACAAGATGTTTGACACATCGGGATGTGCTTTTTCAATTTCATCTAAAAGCAATACAGCATTTGGGTGTTCTTGTAGTTTGGTAATCAACTGACCTGCGTTATCTTCGTATCCAACATAACCAGGAGGTGCACCAATTAATCGAGCAACGCTATGTTTTTCTTGATATTCACTCATATCAAAACGAATTAATTGCATACCCATTTTATCTGCTAACGCTCTTGCAGTTTCTGTTTTACCTGTACCAGTTGGACCTAAAAATAGAAAACTGCCAATGGGTTTATTAGGATTTTTCATACCTGCTTGAGAAACAAAAATCTTATCAAGAAGATTATCAACTGCTGTATCTTGTCCATAAACAGATGCCTTCATGGAACCTTCTAGGTCAGATAAGTTCTTACTTTCTTTTTGTGCTACCATTTCTAGCGGCATATTAACCATTTTACTAAGTTCGTATGTAACCTGTTCAATATCTACCAGTTGTTCAATGCCTTCCATGCCGTCTTCGTCTTTTACTTTATAACGAGCACAAGCACAATCGATAATGTCAATTGCTTTGTCTGGTAATTTTTTATCAGACATATACTTCATAGAAAGTTTAACTGATTGCTCAATTGCACCGTCAGTAATTTTAACGTTGTGATGTTTTTCGTAGTATTTCTTAATACCTTTAATAATTTTAACTGCAAGTTCTGGCGTTGGCTCGTCAACCGTAACACGTTGGAATCGACGCATTAGAGCACGATCTTTTTCAAAATGTTTACGATAATCTTCCCACGTAGTTGATGCTACAAGTTTAATAACACCTTTAGTAAGGATTGGCTTCAACATATTGGCCATATCATTTGAACTTTGATTAGCAGCACCGGCACCTTGCATCATGTGTGCTTCGTCAATGAATAAAATAATCTTGCCTTTCTTTTCTAAAGCACCTAACACAGCTTTTACACGTTCTTCAAAATCTCCACGATACTTACTACCAGCTAGCAATGCTGAAATATCTAAACTATAGACCTGATGGTCTTGAATAAACTTAGGTACTTTCTTTTCAAAGATCTTGCGAGCAAGACCTTCTACAATAGCAGTCTTACCGACTCCGGGTTCACCTACCAGTAAAACATTACATTTGTTTCTGCGAGCAAGAACAAGTTGTACCTTTTCAAGCTCGTCGTCTCTACCAATAACAGGATCAATTTTACGTTGTTTTGCTTGTAGGCTTAGGTTAGTACAAAAAGTATTAATAATTCGTTCCATCTGACTAGGGTTTGTAACTGCGGTTTCTTGGCTTGATTCTTCTTCATTATTAACCATTTCTTGGAAATAATTAATAAATTTTTCTTTTGTTAAGCCGCCTTTGTTTAAAAAATAAAATGCAAAACTATTTTTTTCATTTAAGATGCTAACAATAACATCTGCAACTTCAATACGTTGACGCCCACTAAACAAAACTTGAGTAAAACATCTATTGAGCACACGTTCTACAGCATGAGTTTTTCTTGGTTTTTCGCATTCTGGATTTTTAATATCGCTAAGATTATTTTTAATATAATGATCTAGATTTGTTTTAATAAAATTAGCATCAGCACCGAAGTCGGTGATCATCTTAAATGAATCAGCATCATCCATTATACCAAGAAGCAAATGTTCAATGGTAATATATTCGTGATCAAGGCTTTTTGCCATATTCATCGAATTTTCAAAAATTTGTTGTAGACTTTGACTTGGTTCAATCATTATTCGACTCCGTCTCTTAGTTGTTGTACTTTATGTATTTGATTAGCTGATAGGTTACGTGGAATATTGACATTAATTTTAATTAATAACGGCCCACGTATTTTTGAACGCATATTTGGCAAACCTTCTCCTTTGCAACTTAGTATTGTATTTGATTGTGTTCCTGCTGGAACACTGACACTAATATTTTTTCCTGAGATAGTAGGAACATCTATTGTTGTTCCTAATATAGCATCCCAGACAGAAATATTATGTTCAAAGATTAAAGAATCGCCTTCTCTAATAAATGTTGGATGTTTTCGAATATAAAGATTAACAATCAAATCTCCTGCCGGGACATCTCGTAGGGTTGTGTCGCCCATACCTTCATATCGAATTTGTTGGCCGTGATCTACGCCTGCAGGAATTGAAATATTAATTAATTTTCTTTGCCCGCCGGGTATAGTAATTTCAGCATTTAAATCTTTGCCTTTTAAAACTTCTTCTAAGGAAAGTTCTACGTTAATGTTAACAGATCTATTTCTTCGCATTGGCCTACGTCCAAATCCAAACTGCGAAAAAATATCGTCCATGCCCGGCATGCCGCCACCGAAGTGAAATTCAAATGGGCCTTGGTTGTAAAATCCGCCGCCCATTCCTGGTTGTGCATTAGGATCTCCGCCCATATCAATAATCCGTTTTTTATCAGGATCGCTTAATGCTTCGTAGGCAGTAGATATTTCTTTAAATTTATTTTGGTCACCTCCACGATCGGGATGATGCTTCATCGCAAGTTTGCGATAAGCCTTTTTAATCTCGTCGTCAGATGCACCTCTTTGTAAACCTAGTGTTGAGTAATAATCCATAATACTATTATACAATAAAAAAAGGACCACGTCAAGTAGTCCTTTTATTTAATTAAGATTTACTGAGCTCAAATTATTTTTTATCTGGCTTTGTTCCTTCAACCTTAGTTCCTTCTTTCTTTTCGTGTTTTTTCATAGTTTTGCATTTTTCAACTTCTTTACCTGTTTTGGCATCAGTAGTTTTAATACAAACCTTTTCTGCTTTTGCAGGAGCATCGGCTGCAAATGCAGGGGAAGAAACTGCTAATGCAAGACCTGCTACAAAAATAATGTGTTTCATACTATCTCCTTAAATTTCTGGTTGATCAGGTTGAACCGGCATTGGTTTACCTGTACTGCTCATCATCGGTGCAGCTGGTGCCCCAAATGTTGCTGGCTTAGATACGCCTCCAAAGCTGCTTCCGCTAAAGCTACTTGGGGAGCTTGGTGCTCCGAAACCTGGCGTAGTCGCTGCTGGGAAACTGCTTGGTGCTGCCGTAGCAGGGCCAAATGTTGAAGGGTTACTTGTTGCCATTGGTTGTGCGCCACCATTGTTTGCTCCATTTAGTTTTTCTTGTGTGCGACCAAATGCCGCGATACCTAATACTGCACCCATTGCGATATGGAATAAACCAGCACCTTGTAAGGTTAATGGATTCCATTGTGTAATAGGACTATGTGTTAGAGTTTGTAACAAACTCCATAAGATTGGAAATACAACCATGTCCATCATGCAGACAACCATATACATCCAACCCATCATTGGACGCCATTTAGCATTCATCCAATCTTCTTTTTTCTTTTCACTTTCGCTCTTTACTTCTTCAGTCATTGTCCGCTCCTAATTTATTTTAGAACCAAAGGAATAAACCATTTAGGCTCAATAATACTCCGGCGCCCGCTACTACAAAGCTGCCCCAGAACATTGCCATGCTAACTGCAAGAATACTTGCAGATAATACAACAATAGCTAATTGATACGCTGTTGAAGCATAACCAATCCATGGGCTAGACTTTTTAGCAATTTCACGCTCGTGTTCCATGGCCTTTGCTTTAACAGCAAGTTCTTTCTTGTCTTCATCCATGCGTTCTTTTTCAGCCATGAACGCTGCTTTAAGTTTTGGATCAGCGGTTGTCTTAGCGGCAATCTCGTAGCTAACTCCACGACCTGCTTTGGCTTGATATTGTGCCCATGTATTGTTAGCACCTAGTGTATTGTTTAATACCGTGCTAGATAATTTGCCACTATACCATGCGTTAACCGCTAATAATAATGCAAATACAGAAATAACCATACCTGCTTTGTCTTTTAGTTTTGCTTCACGCTCGCTGCGTGATCCCACTGGAGGCTTTGGTGCGTCCGGATCTTTGGGTTGCTTGTTAACTAAATTTAACACTGAATCAATTAATGCCATTCATCGCTCCTTTAAATACTAACTTTATTTAAGTGTTTCCCAAATTTTTTGTTGCCCTTTGTACCATGAAATCCAATTATCAACCTGTGCTTTGCAATCGTAATATTCCTTGTAGTTGTCTGCTACAACTTCAACAATGGCGCTAAGTTTGTCATTTTTAGGATCTACGGTTTTTAGATCGGGACAAGCTTCTAATAATTCTTTAGGAACCTCGGGCCATTTAGGAATTACAGGAGCAGTTGAACATCCTGCTAATAAAGTTACTGCTAATAAAAGTGCTAATTTTTTCATTTTTTAGCCTCTGGATTAGTTGCAGCTTTATTAACTAACTCGTTTACTCGAGGGTCTATTTTGCATTCTGCATTGATAATTTTTTCAACTTCTTGAATTTGTGTTTTAACCGTATTGTAGTATTCAACACGAACTTTTTGTTTCTTTTTCTTTTCTTCACTTAATTGTTTATTAAGGTCTGAACTAGCACGTTCTGCCTGTGCAACTTTATCTTCTGCTTCTTTTACCTTAGCTCTCCATTCTGCTTCAGTATCGTAGCCACCTTTAAAATAAACCCCAGCAACTAATAATACAACACTGACAATTTGTAAAAGTAAATGATACGGTGCTAGTGCAGGGAACCAACGTACAATTCTATGTAATAAAAAGAAACTTAAAAATGTACCAATGGCACCTGCTAGTAATACTAGGTGTACAGCATAAATTAGTACAGCATCCGGTACCCACGCTAGCATCCACATAAGTTATGCTCCAAAAACGTGTAATGCGTGATTATAATGTTTGATACGATCTTCTAAACCAATAGTACCACCGTTGATACGCTTGGTTAATGTTAGGATGTCACCTTTGTCTGCCCATTGATTTAGGTTGTTTGTTTCCCAGAACCAGCAAGCTGATTGCACAGCACCTTCGAATGTCTGTAGGTATTCTGCCGCTTCCTCTACAGGAATATCTAAACTGGCAGCAAACCAGGTATAATTTTCTTTACCTGTTAATTGAATTAGTCCGCGACCGCAGTAACGATAACCGTCGCCAGAGTCTTCTGGACCGTTACCCATACGATTTGCATAAATGCGATTTGCTATAGCTTCTTGCTTGTTAGGTAAACTAGCATAGTGATTAGCTGTTGCATCGTCTGTAAAATACTTAGGAAAAATCTTACGTAGACTAGGTGCTTTATAATTTAAGTTTTCTTTTAATACACGAAATCCACCTGATTCGTGTGCGCATTGTGCCATAAAAGCTGCTACACGTTGGGGGGTGTTAATTTCATAATCTGGTAAAATTTCATTTAATGCTTCGTACCAATGATCAATATATGGATTACCTTTGATGATATCTGCTACTTGATCTCTAGTAAAGTTAAATGTGAAGCTCATTGTTCGATCCTTTTCAATAACATAGAACGATTACCGTTGTTAAAAATAAAATTTTCTCCAACCTTATTAATGCTGTAATCGCCTAAAACTTTTGTAAGCCAGAAAATTTCACTAGTTGCTTTTTCGTCAACAACATATGCACCTTCTGTTGCTTCTAAAATAGATTCTGGAGTATCGTCTTTAATAATTTCTAGTTGTACCTTAACATCAAACGGTTTGTGAATTGTTATCACGTTGTTGTTTAGAGTTAAGTTATCCATTAATGTTTTTGTAAAAAAACGCTTTACATCTTCAGTTCTAACCTGGCCCATGTGTTCTTCGTAGGCACGTGAATCACCGGGAATAATTTTTCTCAATGTTTCTTCGTTAACTTCGTGAACATCGGAACTTCTGTGATATTTAAATTTAAAATCATCTACGCCGGTTAATTTTTTAACTCCGTAACATAATTCTTTAATTTGTTCTGCTAGCTTAGGGCTTCGGTTTAATTCTACAAATACTGAATATTCACCTTTTTCGTTTTCGCCTGAACTAACGTCAGCGTCTAAAACAAAATGATAACCCTTTTCAATGAATTCCATTAGGTCACGTGCAGGAGATCGATCTTTGACCTGAAAGCTAACAACACAAACATCTTTGTCCTCTCCCATCTTAGATTTGTATGTGTCAACTTCAAAAAGTGAATATACTAAATCTTTAAGGTCGTTGGTTCTTAAACCTTCGTTAAGTTGCTTATGCATTTGTCATATCCTGTACAGCTTCTTCGCTGGCATCTGGCGCTGCTGCTGCTGCACCATATTGATTAACAACATCTTCTATTTTGTTGCTATCTAAATTTCTATGGCCTCGATCTACGTCAGCCATTAATTTTTTAGGCATAGTAATACGAACTAACCAGACATCTTCGTGATCAATTTTGCCTTTCTTTGTACCAGGGCGAATATCATCTGGTTTTTTAATTTTTCTTACTTTAGCAAGTCGTGTTTCACCAAACTCAACTTTACAACCGTATTCTATTAAACGTAGACCGCCCTTAGGTTCAGGCATTTGTTTTTTAGGCCACATAAAAGTGCATTCTACAAAGTAACGACTTTCATTAGGACCAGCAACAAGCTCTCCGTCAATCCAGTTATCGAAAACATAGATATCTAGCTCATCAACAACACGCTCAAAATCTTTAAGTAATTTTAAGCTATTATTGCTGCCGTAAATGTTTTCGATGTTATTAATAATATCTTTTAAATCGACCATAATATCTCCCTTTGTATTTATCGCGAAAATTTAATCATTACATATATCTTTTTGTCGCAGATGTTAAATATCTTTGTGTTCGGCCGACGGACACTACGGTAGGGTCCGTGCCTAACACCTAAAAAGGAGGGCTAACCTTATATGAAGCGAAAAAGAGCGCAAGTTCAGCAAAAAGAGCAGTATGACCCACGTTTTCAAAGCAACGTAATAAATATTGATCATAGATTAAACGAGAAGCGTAAGCGAGTTCAAATCTATCCCAAGAATTTAAGTCAAGAGACTTATCTACTAAAACTTAACGATCCCAACAAAATGATAATTTTTGCCATCGGGCCTGCGGGCACGGGTAAAACCATGCTGGGCGTTCAGTGGGCAATTGATCAGTTAAAGTACGGTTCTGCAGACAAGATCATTATTACTCGACCTGCTGTAAGTGTTGACGAGCAACACGGATTCTTGCCCGGGGATCTAAATCAAAAAATGGAACCCTGGACCAAGCCTATTTTTGATGTTTTCGCTGAAAACTTTAATGCTAGAGAAATTGAAAACTTTGTACGTGAGGGGGTGATTGAAACTAGTCCTCTAGCATATATGCGCGGCAGAACTTTTAAAAATGCGGTCATCATAGCAGATGAAATGCAAAACGCCACACCGTCACAGATGAAAATGCTGTTGACTAGATTAGGACAAGGAAGCAAAATGGTTGTAACTGGGGACTTACAACAAGCAGACCGTCCATCAAACAACGGCTTATTAGAGTTTTTAAAGTTATATAACGACTTTAAAAATCATAGATATGTGGACATTGTTCACTTTGACATACAAGATGTAGAACGCCACGAGGCGGTAAAGGAGATACTATCGATCTACGGTGACTCTTGATCATTAGGAAGATGGGGGGTCAATTGATCCCCTATCGTTCTTTTATAAAATTCTAGCATGTCCTCATAACCGGCCTCTGGATTGAGACCATTTTTGATACACTTTCTTTCTTTAAAGTCTAAGATGACTTTAGCGGTTTGAATGTGTCTCATTTTTAATGCATTTTTAAATTCTGTAATTTCGTCATGCCTACCATTTGGTTTTAGATAGTAGGTAACAATCATATATCGGCTGCTCATAGTCTACCCAATTTAATTAATGTCGCTGAAAGATTAATTTCTGGATCGATAATTAATGCATGATCAACTAACCCTTGTTTAATAATCAAGATTGCTTTATCTTGATTTTCTTCTGATCCAAAGATTTCGACGTTATTATACAACCATGTATATACTTCTTCCATTTCTTCTGCACGTAGTTTTCCACATAACATTTTACGTGCTTCATTAATTTTTCCAGCCTTAAACAAGGTAACCATATCAAACTTCCAGTCTGCTTCGCCTTGATCGCCTTTGTTAGGAGCAGCTAGTTTGCCTTCATTAACATTTTGTTGTACTAGATTAATACACTTACGAAGGTCTGGATAAGTTACCTTTACGTAATTATCCAAGGTGTCAAGATCAAAGTCCACACCTTCATCGACGAGGATAGTAGCCACACGAGCAGTAAACTCTGTAATATCAGTACGTTCGACGTGGAAGCCTTGACACCGCGAATGTATAGCAGGAATAATACGATTGGGATAGTTACAAGTAAGAATGAAGCGAGCTGTTGCATG